>LNFM01004749.1_pt1 | contig 67793 bp, 56 predicted proteins | sample 596031 | NCBI WGS metagenome assembly LNFM01 (sample SAMN04254537, study PRJNA301005) | activated carbon metagenome | isolation source: dual media filters at the Ann Arbor, Michigan drinking water treatment plant | place: USA: Ann Arbor
TGGGCGACCAGTTTGTCGCGCACCATGCGCCCGTTCACATAGAAATACTGCAGGTCAGCCTGGCTGCGCGAGAAGGTCGGCAGCCCCACCCAGCCCCACAGGTGCAAGCCGTTGCGCTCGACATCGATCGGCATGGCCTGCTCCAGAAAAGCCGGGCCGCAGACGGATGCCACGCGTCGCGCACGGCTCTGTTCGTCGGGGGCTTCGTGAAGGCCCAGTACGGTCTTGCCGTTGTGGCGCAGGTGAAAGGCCACATCAAAACGCGCCAGCGCCAAGCGCTTAATCACTTCCTGCAGATGATCAAACTCGGTCTTTTCGGTTTTGAGGAATTTACGCCGGGCCGGGGTGTTGAAGAACAGGTCACGCACTTCCACCGAAGTGCCAACCGGGTGCGCAGCAGGCTGCACACGCGGCTGCATATCACGGCCTTCGGTTTCCACCTGCCAGGCCTGCTCGGCATCCACTGTGCGCGAGGTCAGAGTCAGGCGCGCCACCGAGCTGATGGAGGCCAGCGCCTCACCGCGAAAGCCCAGGCTCATCACCTGCTCAAGATCTTCCAGCTCACGAATTTTGCTGGTGGCATGCCGGGCCAACGCCAGGGGCAGGTCATCGGATGAGATACCGCTGCCGTTGTCACGCACTTTGAGCAACTTGACGCCGCCTTGCTCGACATCCACCTCAATTCGGCTGGCTCCAGAATCCAGGCTGTTTTCCAACAGTTCCTTAATCACTGATGCAGGACGCTCGACCACCTCGCCTGCGGCAATTTGGTTAGCCAGGCGCGGGCTGAGCAGCTGAATGCGCGACGTCATGGCTGCGAAGCCAGGGCGGCAGTTGGCACCTGTAACTTTTGACCAACCTTGATCACATCATTTCTGAGGTTATTGGCACTGCGCAGCGCCGACAGGCTGACCTGATAACGCTGGGCAATCAGCGCCAGACTTTCGCCTGAGGCCACCACATGCTCACGCGGCCCAAGGGTGATTTTGCCGTTATCACGCAACCACGCCACATGGGTGCCGGGCGGCGGGTTCTCATGAAAGAACTGGCGCACGCCTGAGACAATCGAGCGCGCCAGTGCCTGCTGGTGGCTTGCCGTGGAGAGCTTACGAGCATCGTTAGGGTTGGAGATAAAACCTGTTTCAATCAGGATCGAGGGAATATCGGGCGACTTCAACACCATAAAGCCGGCCTGTTCAACGCGTCGTTTGTGCAGAGAGGTGACGCGCCCCATGTTGCTGAGCACCTTGTTGCCAACGTTCAAACTGGAAGAAAGTGAAGCCGTCATGGACAAATCCAGCAGCACACCGGCGAGCATTTTGTCCTTATCGTCCAAGCTAACGTTGCCAACGCCGCCAATCAGGTCCGACTGATTTTCCGCATCTGCCAACCAGCGCGCAGTTTCTGACGTCGCGCCTCGATCAGACAGGGCGTAGACCGATGCACCAAATGCCGACTTCCTTAGCGCCGCATCGGCGTGAATGGAGATAAACAGATCAGCGCCTTTTTTGCGGGCTATCTCGGTGCGTTTACGCAGGGGAATAAAATAATCACCGGTTCGTACCAGCTCCGCTCTAAACCCTTTCTCAGCATTAATCTGCCGTTGCAGTTCTCGGGATATAGACAGGGTCACATGCTTTTCGTACTGGCCTTTAACCGGCGACAGCGCTCCCGGATCCTCACCGCCGTGCCCGGCATCAATGGCAATGACTACATCGCGCTTACCATTGGGTATAGGCGTGAGCTTGGCCGGCGCCTGAGTCGGCATCACCGGCACAGGCGGAGCAATAGCTACAGTTGTGCTCGGCAGACTTGGGGCAGCGCCACCCGGCTGATCAAATAGATCGACAACCAAGCGGTGGCCGTATTGCTGATTAGGGGCAAGCGTGAAACTTTTGGGCGTAACGGGCGATGACAGGTCAATCACCACACGCAAATCCTGAGGCGTTCGTTGCGCTGAGCGCACACCGGTGATCGGTGTATTGGCCAAGCTGAGCTGATCAAGCCCGGTAACTAACTTCGCGCCACCGACATCAATAACGATGCGATTAGGGGCTGAAAGCAAAAACACGCTGTGTTGCACCGGGCCTGACAAGTCAAACACCAGACGCGTGTTGTCCGGTGCGCGCCATAGCCGAACGCTGCGCACATCTGAAGCGGCCATAACATCGGCGACCAAGACCACCAGTGCCACTCCAATTGCGATGAACCGCGCGCCTATGCGCATAACCAACCCCATTTTTTATTCAAGCTCCGACGGCCAACGCGGCACACCAGTCAACGCCTCGCGGGCTCTGCGCCGTGAAGCGCAAACAGCGCCCGGCTAATTGCGCGCCAATGGTAATGTCCACGTCTGCCTTTGGCAAAAAGCCTGCACCGCGCTCAGGCCACTCCACCAGACATAAGGCATCGCCGGCGAAGTAATCGCGAATACCCAGAAATTCCAACTCCTCTGGATCGAGCAGGCGGTAAAGGTCAAAGTGAAAGGCGCGCAACGTGCCTATTTCGTAAGGTTCCACCAAGGTGAACGTCGGGCTTTTGACCGCCCCCACATGCCCCAACCCGCGAATAATGCCGCGCGACAAGGTGGTTTTGCCCGCACCCAGATCACCGTGCAGGTAGATCACCCCAACAGCGCCGGTCACCGCCGCGATTCGCGCACCCAGCGCCAGCATGGCCTCTTCATCAGCGGCAAACAGTTCTAACTCAGACACGCAGACTGCTCCTGTAACAATTCACGAATAACTGCACACAGATCACTGGCGGCCAGCCCACGTCCCTGCTGCGCGAGGCGCTCGCCAGCAACGGCATGCAGATAAACCGCCAACTGGGCCGCCGCCAAAGCTGGCAAACCCTGCGCCAGCAGCGCACCGATAAAGCCCGCCAGCACATCACCTAAACCGGCACCCGCCATCGCCGGATGTCCCCGATCGCACAACCACAACTCGCCCTGCGCCGAGGCCACCAAGGTGCCTGCCCCCTTGAGCACACACACCGTTTGATAGCGAGCGGCCAAGGCACGCGCGGCGGCTGGACGATCCGCCTGCACCTGCGCCGTACTCAGACCAAGCAAGCGCGCCGCCTCTCCGGGATGGGGCGTCAGCACGGCTGACCCGGGTAACTGGACCGCCGCTTGGGCCAGGAGGTTCAGCGCATCGGCGTCCCACACCTGCGGGGCATCGCTGCTGGCTGCCGCCGATAACAAACTGCGGCTCCAAGCGCCCTGCCCCAGCCCCGGCCCAACCACCCAAACAGTGGCGTTAGCGCCTAGCGACAGCAGTTGGTTGGCCGAGGCCACGGCTGCCGTCATCACTTCGGGCAGGCGCGCCTGCGCGGCAGGCAGGTGCTCGGCACGCGTGGCCAGGCTAACCAACCCCGCACCAGCGCGCAGTGCACTTTGCGCCGCCAGCAGGCCTGCGCCGGCATACCCGCGATCGCCGCCCACCACCAAAACATGCCCCAACTGCCCTTTGTGCACACTGCGCGAGCGCACTGGCAACTGCGGCAACCGGGCGTGCGTCAGACGCTGCGCAGCACAGGCCTGGGCCGCAACCAGCGCCGAGTCCGCCTGCAAGTCAGTAAACTGCAACTCGCCCACGTAGTCGGCTGCCTGGCCGGTAAACAACCCCAGTTTTAAACCGATCAAAGTAACCGTCAGGTGCGCACGCACGGCAACGCCCAAAGCCTGGCCGGTATCAGCACAAAGCCCGGAAGGAATGTCCACCGCCAACACCGGCAGCGCGCTGCTATTAATCGCCGCAATGGCCTGCGCGTAGGGCGCACGTACCGCGCCAGCCAACCCAGTCCCCAAGAGTGCATCAAGCAGCACACCTTGCAACTCGGCAGACTCACTCCAAACGTTGACTGTTACACCAGCAGCCAGCGCCTGATCGCGGGCTTGCGCAGCATCGCCCTGCAGTTGCGCAGCATCGCCTACGGCCAGCACCTGAACCTGCCAGCCGGCGCGCAGCGCAAGCGCCGCCACCAGATAACCATCACCGGCATTATTGCCGCGCCCGGCCAGCACGGTCAGCGCACCGGCATCAGGCCAGCGTCGCCGCAACGAGCGCCAGATGGCATGTGCGGCGCGGCTCATGAGCTCAAAACCGGGCGTACCGGCGGCTATTAAGCGCGCATCCAACTCGCGCACTTGGGCAGCGCTGTAGAGCGACTGAGGAAGATTGTCTGGCGAATGCAGCATGCGTTAGCTCCGATGTCTGGCAGAATTATACGCTCCTGCGATCCGGTTACCCCCTCTGATATGAACAGCGCCGCCCTTGACCTTGCCACCCTCGCCCAGTCGATCAAAGACTGGGGCCGCGAGCTGGGTTTTCAGCAAGTCGGGATTGCCGATGTGCAATTGGGCGAGCACGAGGCGCACTTGCAGCGCTGGCTGGACGCAGGCTATCAGGGCGAGATGGACTACATGGCCGCCCACGGCAGCAAGCGCTCACACCCGGACGAACTGGTGCCCGGCACCCTGCGTGTGGTGTCCCTGCGCATGGATTATCTGCCGGGCGACACGCACATGGCGCAACGCCTGGCACAGCCGGAAAAGGCCTATATCTCGCGCTACGCCTTGGGCCGCGACTACCACAAGCTGATTCGCAAACGCCTGCAACAATTAGCCGAGCGTATCCAGCAGCAGATTGGCCCGTTCGGCTACCGCGCCTTTGTCGACAGCGCCCCGGTGCTGGAAAAAGCCATAGCCGAGCAGGCTGGGCTGGGCTGGATCGGCAAGAACACCCTGGTGCTCAATCGCAAAGCGGGCAGTTATTTCTTCCTCGGCGAGCTGTTTGTTGACTTGCCGCTGCCGGTCGATAAGCCCCACACCACTGAACACTGCGGTCGCTGCACCGCCTGCATGGACATCTGCCCCACTGCGGCCTTTGTCGGCCCCTACGTGCTGGACGCGCGGCGCTGTATTTCCTACCTGACCATTGAGCTTAAAGGCTCGATCCCCGTTGAGTTGCGCGCGCCCATCGGCAACCGAGTGTTTGGTTGCGACGACTGCCAGATGGTGTGCCCGTGGAACCGCTTTGCCAAAGCCACCGAGCAAGGTGACTTTAAGCCGCGCCACAGCCTGGACAACGCCGAGCTGGCTGAACTGTTTTGCTGGACCGAAGACGAGTTTCTCAGCCGCACCGAAGGCTCGCCACTGCGCCGCGCTGGTTACGAGCGCTGGTTACGCAACCTGGCCGTCGGCTTGGGCAACGCACCTTCCAGCATCCCGGTGCTGGAGGCGCTCAAGGGCAGGCGCGAGCACCCGTCGGCGCTGGTGCGCGAGCATGTGGAATGGGCGCTGGCGCGTCACGGCCTGTGATCCATCACCACCAGGCCTGCAGAAAAAAGCCCGCTGGCGCGGGCTTCTCACGGGTCAAACTTTCAGCAAGTGCTGGCGGTAGTGCTGAAGCTCGGCAATCGACTCACGAATATCATCCAACGCCTGATGCGTGCCCTGCTTCTGGAACGACTCTTTAACTTGCGGCGCCCACATGCCGGCGAGAATCTTCAGTGTCGAGACATCCAGCGAGCGATAGTGGAAGTAGGCCTCCAGGTTTTGCATGTATTTACAAAGAAAGCGCCGATCCTGACCAATGCTGTTACCGCAGATCGGCGACTTGCCCTTCGGCACCCACTGCTCAAGGAAGGCAATGGTCATGGCCTCAGCCTCAGCCGGGCCAATTGTGCTCTCGCGTACTCGCTGCGTCAGGCCGCTCTGGCCATGGGTGCGGGTATTCCACTCATCCATGCCCGCGAGCAACTCATCGCTCTGATGCACGGCAATCACTGGCCCTTGCGCCAGGATATTCAATTGGCTGTCAGTGACGATGGTGGCCATCTCGATGATGACATCGGTTTCAGGCTCCAGACCGGTCATTTCCAGGTCGATCCAGATCAGGTTGTTGGCGTTCTGCATGCGCGGCTCCTCGGCTAAGGCCGACAGTTTAGCCAATAAATTACCCGCGCATGCGCCACAACTGTAGGCTAGAGCGACGCCAGTCGTGCAACTCCACGTGTTGATCGGCCGGCTGGCCCGGCACTGCGAAGGTATTACTGATCAACAGGCTGCCAGCGGGCATTTGCGCGCAGGCCTTGCGCCACAATTCTGGCATCGGCGCAGGAGAGAGAAAGCAATACACCACCGTGAACGCCGATAGGTCGGTGCGCCAAAGATTTTCATAGCGGATTTGGCAATTAGGCTGCCGCAACGCGCGCAGCCAGGCGACAGCAAACGTCAGCGGCGCGGTTTCCACGCCAACAAACTGCCCCTGCGGGAACTGCCGAGCCAATGCCAAGAGCATCCCGGCCGGACCACAGCCCAGATCGACAAAACGCAGCGGCTCAGGCTCTGCACTGAGCAAGGCGACCAATTGCTGGCGCGTGCCAGGCCCAGTCAAGTACAGCGGCACGCGCTCGGTGAAGCTGTTCCAGTTAAGTAACAGCACCAGCAAAAAACCGCCCAGAAACACCCAGGACGGCAGCGGCGTACCGCTGGCCGCCAGCAATGCAGGCACAAACATCAAACAAAGCCCGCACCACCAGCGTGACAGCCCAAGATACCCAGCCAACAGAGCAGCTAACACTCCCTGCGCCAGCCCAACCGCCAGCCAGGTCGGCCGCCAGGGCGACACCTGCGCCGCCAGATACAGCGCCAGACCGACCAACACAGTCGCGCCCACCTGGGCAGACAACGCCAGCAACGCCGGGTATTGCCGGACAACGCGCAGCATGCAGACTCCTGAACTGTCCGACCAATGATGTGCCGCAGTTTAGCTGTGCCAGCAGCTCAATAGGCAGCCCGTGCTAGACTCGCGACCGTTAATTGCGCAATTCAACTCTCGGAAGACCCATGGCCAAACGCCAACTCAACCGCCGGCAAAACTGGCGTATCGAAAAAATTCAGGGCGAACGTGCCGCCCGCGCCGCCAAGCGCGAATCCCAAGCCGTACAAATTCTCGAAGGTGGCGACCTCGGCCCAGAGCAAACCGGCCTGGTGATCGCTCACTTTGGTGTGCAGATTGAAGTCGAAGCACTGGATGGCGAGTTGGCCGGCCAGGTATTCCGTTGCCACCTGCGCGCCAACCTGCCGACCATGGTCACTGGCGACCAAGTGGTATGGCGTGCCGGCAACCAAGGCATCGGCGTAATTGTCGCGCAACTGCCACGCAGCACTGAACTCTGCCGCCCGGACACCCGCGGCCAACTCAAGCCCGTTGCGGCCAACGTTGACCTGATCGTGATCGTCTTCGCGCCACTGCCTGAGCCTCACGCCAACCTGATTGACCGCTACCTGGTGGCGGCTGAACACGCCGGCATCCGCCCGCTGTTGCTGTTGAATAAAGCCGACCTGATTGATGAGCAAAACGGCGTAGCACTCAACGCTATGCTCAGCGTTTACCGCCAGCTGGGTTATCAGCTATTGGAGGTTTCTGCGCATCAGGGTGATGGCATGGAGCAGCTCAAGCAGCAGCTTGACGGCCATATCAGTGTGTTTGTGGGGCAATCCGGCGTGGGTAAATCCTCGCTGGTAAACAGCCTGCTACCCGATGTCGACACCCGCGTTGGGCCGCTTTCGGAGCAGTCCGGCTTAGGCACTCACACCACGACGACCGCACGCCTGTTTCACTTTCCTGGCGGCGGCGAGCTGATTGACTCACCCGGCATTCGCGAATTCGGCTTGGTGCATGTCAGCCGTGATGACGTCGAGGCTGGCTTTATCGAGTTCAACGAGCTGATCGGGCAATGCCGCTTTCGCGACTGCAAACACGACCGCGAGCCGGGTTGCGCCCTTCTTAAGGCCCTGGAAGACGGTCGACTGCACCCGCAGCGCATGGCCAGTTATCGACAAATCCTGGCCAGCCTGCCAGAAGCCGAGTACTGAAAAAACGCCGGGGCGATTTTTAACGTCGCGCCGCGACGACCCGCTGGGTGGCCGCCAGGGATGGCAGACCATCAACAAAAAGGCCGCGATTATTCGCGGCCTTTTGCTGGTAAGCGCCTGTTACTCGGCGGGCTGATCGAACTGCAGCACGCCTTCCTCGAAGATATTCAAGCGCTCGCGTAACTGCCCATCAGGCAACGGTTCGGCGACAGCAGGCTCAGCAGGTAACGTGGCTCGCCCCGAAACGGGCGCAGCTGGAGCGCCTGACTGAGGGCTAGACGCTTCGTCAGCGGGGTCAGTACCCGATCCTTGCTCGTTCTCAATCACGCGCTGTGCTTTCTTGGTGAGCACCACTATATCGATACGCCGATTGACCGGGTTGAGCGGGCTCTCGCGATCAAATAACGCTGATGAGGCATACCCCACCACACGCGCCACCTGCTCCTCGTCATAACCGCCAGCCACCAAAACGCGCCGCGCCGCATTGGCACGGTCTGCTGATAGCTCCCAGTTACCGTAGCCACCACGCCCCATAAAGGGTGCCGCATCGGTATGGCCACTCAGGCTAATTTTGTTCGGTACGGCCGTAATAGTATCGGTCAGCGCCAGCAGAATATCTTCGAAATATGGGCGCAGTTGCGCGCTCCCAGAGGCAAACATGGGGCGGTTCTCAGCATCCATAATCTGAATACGCAAACCGTCCTGAGTGATCTCAAACAGGATCTGATCCTTGAAGTTCTTGAGCTGAGGGTCTTCCTCGACCTTGTTCTGCAACTCCTGCAGCAACAACTCCAGGCGCTCTCGCTCCACTTCTTCGGCAATCGACTCGGCCTGCGCCTGACTAAGCGCTGCTGCTTCAGCCTCGGCTTCCTCTGCGGTTGACTGCTCTTCGCTGGGCTCAGGATTGAGGGTGCGGTCTGGCGAAGGGGTTGGCGTACCGCCCAAGTCAATCACGTAAGGACTGGCACTTTCTGAAAAGCCCACAGGGTCCTGAAAGTAACCGGAGATCAGTTTTTTCTGCTCTGGCGTGGCCGTGGTCATCAGCCACATCACCAGAAAGAACGCCATCATGGCGGTGGCAAAGTCGGCAAAAGCAATTTTCCAAGCGCCGCCATGGTGGCCACCGGCGACCTTCTTGATGCGCTTGACGATAATCGGCTGATTATTCTCCATGCTAGGAATCAGCTCCCGCGCATGGCTTGTTCAAGCTCGGAGAAGCTCGGGCGATGCGCGGGGTAAAGCACCTTGCGCGAGAACTCCACCGCCAGCGAGGGCGGCATACCGGAGGCCGACGCCACCAGGCCGGCCTTGATGGCCTCGTACACGTTCAACTCTTCCTTGGCATCATGCTCCAGGGCATTAGCCAGCGGCCCGAAAAAGCCATACGAAGCCAGAATCCCGAAGAAGGTACCGACCAAGGCGGTGCCTACCTTCTGCCCAATCTCGGCGTTATCAGCCTCCGCCAGAATCGACATGGTGATCACGATACCCAGCACCGCTGCCACGATACCCATGGCAGGCATACCGTCTGCAATTTTTGCGACTGAGTGGGCCGGGTGCTCAATCTCTTCCTTGAGACTGGCTATTTCCATATCAAACAAACCTTCCAGCTCGTGCGGAGCCATATTGCCGGAGGACATAATGCGCAAGTAATCGCAGATAAACGCCGTCATCTGTTTATCTTTAAGAATGCCGGGGTATTTGCTGAAAATCGCACTGGCGGCTGGGTCTTCCACATCCGCTTCAATCGCCATCATGCCTTCGCGGCGACTTTTATTAAGAATCTCGTACAGCAGCTTCAGCACATCAAGGTAGTACGCATGGGTGAAGCGCGAACCGAACATGCTCAAGGACTTCTTGAGCACGTGCATAAAGGCGCTACCGGGGTTGGCCTGCAAAAAAGCCCCCAGTGCCGCACCACCAATGATCAGAATTTCATAGGGGTGAACCAGTGCCATAAACTGGCCGCCCGACAGGATAAATCCGCCGAGTACGCAGGCAAATACAACGATGATGCCGATTATTTTGACCATAGAGAGTGGCTTGCCAAAGAGATTAAAAAGACGCTGCGCAAAACAGCCCTTCTATTTATCGGAAGTTTTGCGCGAGACTATAGTCAGTTAAGGTCAAAAGCCAGCTTGTCTCAACCCCCATGCAGAAGTCAGCCGCCTACCCGCGCACCATCAAAGACTGGCTCAAGCAGCTAGACGGGCAGCTGTTGCCCGCGACCACCGATAGCATTCAAATGCTGCGCCGCGCCCTGGCCGACAGCAACAAATCCAGACGCGAACTGGCCGACCTGATGCAAAGCTGCCCCGCACTTACACTCAGCGTATTGCGCGCCGCGAACAGTAAAAACAGCGGGCTCAGCGAGCAGACAGACAGCCTAGAAGCAGCCATCAGTCGCTTGGGCCTGACCCGCACAGAAGCGTTACTCAATCGCCTACCGGCAATGGCCGAAGCAGAAATGCCACGGGCGTTTCGCCAAATCCTGCTAATCAGCCAGCATGCCAGCCAACAGGCCAACGGGCTGTTTGCCGGGCGTTTGGCGCGACTCTGGCAAGAAATCCATTGGGGTAGCCTGCTGTTTTTGTCCCCCATCTGGACACTGCTAGCCGCTCACCCTGAGCTGTTTGATGATTGGGAGCAGCGCGTACTGATCAAAGGCGAGCCTGCGCAAAAGGTAGAGCGCGAGTTACTCGGCGTACCGTTGCTGCGCTTGTGCCTGGCCTTGAGCGAGCACTGGCGATTACCGGAGTGGATTACTCAGGGCTACAGCTTGCTGGTCAATGACCGCCGCTTACTGGTCAGAGCCCTGCATATTTCCCGCAACAACGAGCACCCCTTGCAGCAACAACAGTGCTTGGACGATGACAGCAATCTCCGCCGGTGGCTGACCCAACCGGCCAACAGCGTATTGCTGGCAAACTGCTTGGCGATATCCGCGCATTATGCGTGGAACAGCCCACACAATCTGCGCTGGCAACGGCTAACCGGCCTGTTCCTGCAAACGCCGCTTGATGCCATTCAACAGCTGACGCATCAACACGCCGTCAACAGTGCCCGCCTAATGCCCGCCAGCGATCTCTGGCACCCGGCTGTGGCGCTCGTCTGGCCCTGGTCGGAACGCCATCTGCAGGCGAAAGTTGAGCCGCCCAAGCCTTTAGAAGTCGGCGAATGGCGTCAACACTGCACCCGCCTGCTGGCGCAACCCAGCCCGTTCAGCAACGTGCTGCAACTGACCGACTGCGCCAACCAGGCCCTGCAGGCCTGCGGCATGCAACGTGTACTGATTCTGCTGGCAGACCGCAACCACACGCGATTAATGACCCAGCAATATGCCGGCCTGGATAAATCTGCCGTTGGCCTGAGTATTGACCCGCAACAAAGCCAACTATTGCGCCGCTTGCTCAGCGCGCCCGCCCAATTACGTCTTGGGCCGAGCAATATTGCCCAATACTCCGCCACACTGCCTGGCACTTTGAAAAGCCTCTTCCCCAGTGAGCACTTGCTGATCCGCTCGCTGGCAGCGAATAACCGCGTGGTCATGTTGATCTTTGCTGACCACAACGGCAGTGCATTTAGTGATGCCAACAGCATTGAGCGCGCGCTGGCTAACTTCGCTACCCGGGGGCGATGATAATTAATCTGACTAACAGGCCTCCCCTGAAGCCAAGTTCGAACATCCGTTCCAGGGGCGATTCAATGAGCTTACTCGAAAGTGTCCGTGCTAACGGTGTAGAACCCGTATGATCCACATCAATACGGCGCAGAATGGTTGAATTCATCCTCACCCTTGGCAAATTGTGCCGGTTAAGTAACTCAGGCCGCGTGGCAACAGAGAATCGCGGCTCAAAAAACAAAGCCTCGCGGAATATTAAACCGCAAGGCACGACTGAACACTCGGGAGATATCAACCATGTCATTCAAAACGCTGCTAACACATATCGATCCAAGTGAGAATTCAGCTCTAGATGACTCATTCGCGACGCCCTTTATGCTGGCTGAGGCCCATTCAGCCTCGCTCAGTGCGCTTGTCTTCCCAATTGAAATGGAAGCCGCCGACACTAATAGTGGCAGCAGGACACCCGCATCGGAGGAGGAGAGCACGATCCATCAGTTGCGCATCGCCGCAGAACGACGTGGCATAAACTGCACGATTAAGGGGCGCAGCAGTTTTGCCTATGGTTGCGGGGAAATTTTTGCAGACCATCTACGAGTCAGCGACCTCGGAATTTTCACTCAGCACGCGAACCGAGGCATTGGTCAGCGAATACTTCTGAGTTCTGCCATTTTCGATACTGGTCGTCCGGTATTAATCGTGCCGCATGGCAAGCCTCTCCTCGCACCACCATCGCGGGTGCTCGTCGCTTGGGACTCAACACCGGCTGCAGTAAGGGCCGTTCATGGTGCTCTACCCCTTATTCGCAATGCCAAAGAAACCCTAGTAGTTTCCATCACAGATGACAAAGAGTTGCGTCATGGCCAATCCGGAATTGAAATGGCTCATTTGCTGGCACGCCACGGAGCCAAGGCACGCTTTAGCGCTGTTCAGCGCGAGCACCGCAGTGTGCTGGAAGCAATCTTGGCCACAGCCGAGGATAATCAGGCTGATTTAGTGGTATTGGGGGCTGTGCGCCACTCGCCATTGCACAGCATCATCTTTGGCAGCGCGACGCAGGAAATGATGGATCGCGGAGTGAGGGCCGCAACTCTAGTTTCTGCCTAAACCACGCAGACCAAAGAAACTCAAGCCAAGAACAATGAATCACAGTACCAAATGTTCACCATGGAACTTGAGGAAAGAATGCTCGGTGAAACGCAAACAACTAAAGGGGCGGCCTCGCGATAAATGGCACAGCGCGCTCAGCTCAGCCGCTCACTTACTCAGCCCGTTGAAAACTTAGACTAGATAGTCAGCTGATAGCGTAAATTGTCATTTACAAGCCACATGTGAGCATCTTGATGCTTTTTTGTGTTGGGCAGCCGGAAGCCGATTTTCGAAAGACTGCTAATGAAAAGCTGCCAGAGAGCACTTGCTGATCCGCTCGCTGGCAGCGAATAACCGCGTGGTCATGTTGATCTTTGCTGACCACAACGGCAGTGCATTTAGTGATGCCAACAGCGCGCTGGCCAGCTTTGCCAGCCGGGGGCGCTAAGGCTGCGTTACAATCGGTCTTTTCTACCTACAAGAGAGGCCCGGCATGTCTGCCTTTGCTGAATTGCCCTTGCTGATCGAACCCGTCCAACTGGCCAGTCGTCTTGATGAACCGGAACTGATCTTGGTCGACCTGACCAGTGAGGCCCGCTACGGCTCAGGGCATATTCCGGGGGCGCGCTTTGTCGACCCCAAGCGCACACAACTGGGAATACCGCCTGCGCCTGGCTTGCTGCCAAGCACCGCTCAACTCGAACAACTGTTCGGTTCATTGGGCCACAACCCTAACGCCGTGTACGTGTTGTACGACGATGAAGGGGGCGGCTGGGCCGGACGCTTCATCTGGCTGCTGGATGTGATTGGTCACACACGCTACCACTGCCTTGATGGCGGCCTGCATGCCTGGCTTGACGAGGGGCTTAAGCTGAGCACTGAGGTGCCCGCCGAACACGATGCCCGCTGCCAATTGACCCTGAATGAAGCGCCGACGGCCACTCGTGAATACCTCCAGGCGCGCCTGGGCACCGCTGATCTGGCGATTTGGGATGCCCGCTCACCGGCTGAATACCGTGGTGAAAAAGTGCTTGCGCAGAAAGCTGGCCACATTCCCGGCGCAGTTAACTTTGAGTGGACAGCCGGCATGGACCCGCAGCGCGCCATGCGCATGCGCCTGGACATACAGCAGCAGCTCACAGCCTTGGGGATCACGGCAGACAAGGAAATCATCACTCACTGCCAAACGCATCACCGCTCAGGCTTTACCTACCTGGTCGCAAAAGCACTCGGCTACCCCAGACTAAAAGCGTATGCCGGCTCATGGGGCGAATGGGGCAACCACCCAGACACTCCAGTTGAACGTTAAACCTCTGCCGACCGCCCGACATTCTCGCAAAGGACTACCCATGAAAGATCGACTGTTTATCCTCAGCCAATACCTGCTGCCGCATCACCTGCTCTCGCGCCTGATTGGCTGCGCAGCTGAATGCAAGGCGGCGTGGTTTAAGAACCGCCTGATCGGCTGGTTTGCCAAGCAGTACCAAGTCAACATGAGCGAAGCACAAGTCGAAGACCTCAGCGCTTTCGCCCATTTCAACGACTTCTTCACCCGCGCACTGAAAGAAGGCGCCCGCCCCCTCGACGGCACGCCGAACGCCGTACTGTGCCCGGCCGATGGCGCTGTCAGCCAACTGGGCAAGATTGAGCAAGGCCGTGTATTTCAGGCTAAAGGCCACAGCTACAGCGTGATTGAGTTACTCGGCGGCGACAGCCAGCGCGCCGCAGCCTTTATGGGCGGCGATTTCGCCACCATTTACCTGTCACCCAAAGACTACCACCGGGTGCACATGCCCCTGACCGGCACCCTGCGTGAGATGGTCTACGTGCCGGGCCGATTGTTCTCCGTCAACCAGACCACGGCGGAGAATGTGCCAGAGCTGTTTGCTCGCAATGAACGCGTGGTGTGCCTATTCGATACCGAGCGTGGTCCGATGGCGGTGGTATTGGTGGGCGCAATGATCGTTGCCTCCATTGAGACAGTCTGGGCTGGCCTGGTTACCCCGCCCAAGCGCACCCTGAAAACATTCAATTACGATGAAGCAGCGCGCGCCCCCATCACCTTGGACAAAGGGGCTGAAATGGGTCGATTCAAGTTGGGTTCGACCGCCATTGTGCTGTTCGGTCCTGACCAAGTGCAGTGGGCCGAAACGCTGACTGCCAACAGCCCAGTGCAGATGGGCCAGCGCTTGGGCGACCCTCGCGCCTGATATCACAGCCCGGCGGCGCCCTTAGCTGAAGCTGTGGGTGTCGCTTTTTAGTAATCCGCTGAACCTTGTCGGCGGGCAAACAGTCCTAGCCTAAGTCTCTTTCACACCTTCCCCCTTCTTTAGGCATGTATATGAGCCTTGCTCAAAGCTGCGGGGGGCTCAAGATGCTGCTAGAGTCGAAACATAAAACCTAGATTCACCCGCCTTGCCTTGTGTGTTGGAGTCGCCGATTTAGATGGATAAACAGAATCCTCACTTGCTATTGCGGGTCACTACGCCAGACAAGCAAGGCCTGTCATTCTGCGATGCCAGCCCTCGCGACTTGAAAAAATGGGTCGACGGCCTGCCAAAAGCCAATATCGGCGAAACCGCACGCCAGCTCTATCAAGCCTTGGTTGAACTCAACCAACTCAAGACCCCATCAGAGAATCGCCTGCAGCTTCTGGAGATCTTGCGCCCAGATATCTATTTCGTTTGTAAGCAACTGGAAAAACACTTTCTCAATCAGGCCATCGTGCTGGATGAACGCCCGCGCAAAGTGGCCAACCTTTGCCAGGCCCTGCAAAACCATTTGGCAATTGGCTACAAATTGATTGTCGCGCGCCTGTCAGCGCAAGACGGTCGTGAGCGTAATCAGCTGCTCGCAGTCGCCCTGCAACGCGCGACGCACAGCCTGTGCGGCCCGCTGATCCGCGCGAGCCAACTGTATTGCCCGGTGCCCGAAGGTCTTTGGCTCGAATTGCATCAGCTCTATCAAATGGCGCGATCACGCAGCCTGCACACCATCATCATTCGAGATCCGCAAGCCTTACACACCCTAGGCCTGAGCACAGAACAAAGCTATTTAGTAGCACTCCTGCTGGGCTGCGCCCGTTGCAATCAAATGCGCCAAAGCGCCATTGCACGATTGGCAGAAGTGCTTGAGCCATGGAGCGCTCTGGCGACTCTCCAAGCAGGCGATGAGGCATCCAGCCTGTTCGCCGTTGCTCCGCAATTCGACGGCCCACCGCGTTATATTTCGCTGTTCGGCCCAAATGAACTCATCAACGCCGTGGGTATTGACCCTAGCAGGCTGGTCGACGCCATCAAAGAGCACTTGCTGCTCGCGGCCGACAACAAAATACAGTCGCGCCTGCTGGTGCCTGAAGGCTTTAGCCAAGACATGCTGCAGCACCTCGCCGCCGCCTGGGGTGACATTGCCGAACGCACCTTCCAGCGCAGTCAGGGTCAAGGCGCGTTGACACTCTGCATCGGCATGAGCGCCCTGCACTTCCACTTGGCCGGCAAACGTCCTTTTAATGAAGTCCTGCAACTGCCCGCGACCACCAATGCTGCCGTTTTCAAACCGGATACGGGAGCGCCGGATGTCTGGTCCAACGCCTTTGACGCGCAAAAAGCCAACCTCTGGGAACATGGCATGCCCTTTGAGGAAATCCAATACGCCTCAGCCGACAAGAACACCCCTGCAGGCAACGGCAGCGCGGATACTTACCCAATTTTTGACGTGGCAATCGTCAACATCAGCCCTGGCGGTTACTGCCTGTCATGGGCCAAAGAAGTACCCAGCCAGCTGCAGGCGGGCGAACTGCTCGGCATTAAAAGCATGCCCAAACAAGGCTGGAGCGTGGCCGTTGTACGCTGGATTCGCCAAGTACGGGGCGGCGGTACGCAAATGGGTATCGAGTTAATCGCACCGCACGCCCAGGCCTGCGGCTTGCAGCTAGTGCGCAAGGCCGAGCAGAACAGTCAGTACCTGCGCGCCCTGCTGCTGCCAGAAATCAGCGCCATATCCAGGCCAGCCAGCGTCATTACCGCCAGGCTGCCCTTTCAGGAGGGCAACAAGGTCAGCATCAACCTCAACGGCAGCGAACACCGTGCTGTGCTGAGCCGCAGGCAAACCAGCACCGGCAGCTTTAATCAGTTCGAATACCGCAGTGTTGGCGAGGTCGTCTCCGATCCCGGGAAGCCCGTCACAGCCGCGAAAACCCGCGCGCCCAGCGGGGAGGAAGACTTTGACTCACTGTGGAAGTCGCTGTAGATTGCCGACGCACTCCCTTTCGTCGCTTTTTCGCGCCCGTTCGGCGCAGATCTGATATCGCACATGGCCATTGAAAAAAAAACCATTCGGCTACTGATTCTCGAAGACTCGCAAAACGAGGCTGAACGCCTAGTTAGCCTGTTTCGTAACGCCGGCCGGGCTACCCGTGTGCATCGCCTGACCTCCAGCGACGACCTCAACGAAGCCCTCCAGCACAGTTGGGACCTGCTGATCTGCGCCCCTGAGAGCGAGCAACTGCCGCCGAGCGAAGCCATCGGTGCGATTCGCCGCCAGGCCAAAGATATTCCGGTGATTCAACTGCTCGCCGATAACGACTCGGACAGCATCACTGAAGCCCTGATACTCGGTGCCCTGGATGCTCTGCCGCAAGGTGAAGACGAGCGACTGATTCTGGTGGCCAAGCGTGAGTTGGCCAACCTGGAAGAACGCCGCGCCCGCCGCGCCTCGGAAGTGGCGCTGCGTGAAGCCGAGAAACGCTGCCAGTTGCTGCTCGATAGCTCCGTCGATGCCATCACTTACGTCCACGACGGCATGCATATCTACGCCAACCGCGCCTACCTCGAACTCTTCGCTTATGAAGATGCCGATGAGCTGGAAGGCATGCCGATGATCGATTTGATCGGCAGTAGTGACCAGGCCAGCTTCAAAGACTTTCTGAAGAACTACCACAGCGCCGAGGGCCATGCCGAACTGCATTGCAACGGCGTGAGGGCCAATGGCCAGAGCTTCCCGGCACAAATGAGTTTCTCCCCGGCCACCTATGACGGCGAACCGTGCATCCAGGTGGTAATTCGTGCTGAAACCGGCAATGCCGAACTCGAAGAAAAGCTGCGCGAGATCAGCAGCCAGGACCTTGTTACCGGCCTGTTCAACCGTACCCACTTCCTCGAGTTGATGGACAGCGCCGCCGAACGCGCTGTCAATGCAGGTCAGCCGTCAACACTGGCTTACATCCGCGTCGATCGCTACGCCAGCCTGCTGGCTGATATTGGCCTGGCGGGTATTGATATTCTGCTCACCGACCTGGCTAACCTGCTGCGCAGCTATTTCAACGCCGACGCTCAGCTCGCACGCTTTGGTGATGACGTGTTTGCTGTGCTACTGCCTGGCATCAGCCCGGAGAGTACGCGCGAGCAGTTAACCAGCCTGCTGAAAAAAGTCGAAGGGCACCTGTTCGATGTCAGCGGCCGCACCGTGCAAAGCAGCTTGTCGATCGGTGTCGCCGGGCTCAACGAGAAAACTGCCAAAGCGCAGGAAGTGGTTGATCGCGCTCACCGCTGCGCTGACGAACTGAGCGATGGCAATGCCATTAAACTGTTCAACCCGGCCGACGAACTGGCCGCGGCAGCCAGCCGTGGCAACATTGTGGCGATGATCAAGCAGGCGCTGGAAAACAACAGCTTCCGCCTGTTGTTCCAACCGATCATCAGCCTGCGCGGCGACAGCTTCGAGCATTACGAAGCCCTGCTGCGCCTGGTCAACCCGCAAGGTGAAGAAATACCGCCTACCGAGCTGTTCAGCGCCGCCAAAGACGCCGGCCTGGCGGAGCGGATTGATCGTTGGGTCATCCTCAATTCGATCAAACTGCTGGCCGACCATCGCAGCAAGGGCCACAACACACGCCTGTTCGTCCACCTGTCCAGCGCCAGCCTGCAGGATCAAACCTTGCTGCCCTGGCTCAGCGTGGCGCTCAAAGCGGCGCGCCTGCCGTCTGATTCGCTGGTCTTCCAGTTCAGTGAACCCGATGCCATTGCCTACCTTAAGCAGGCCAAGGCCATCACCCAAGGCTTAAACGAACTGCACTGCAAGTCTGCGCTGACCCAATTCGGTTGCTCGCTGAACCCGTTCAACACGCTCAAGCACCTGCATATCGACTTCGTAAAAGTCGACAGCTCGTTCTCTCAAGACCTGAGCAACGCCGAGAGTCAGGAAGCGTTGAAAACCCTGCTGGCAAGCCTGCACTCACAAGCCAAGCTGACGATCGTGCCCTTTGTAGAAAGCGCCAGCGTACTGGCAACTCTCTGGCAAGCGGGGGTCAACTACATCCAGGGCCATTATCTGCAAGGCCCGAGTCAGTCGATGGACTACGACTTCGCCGCCGACGACGAGTGATAGCGCCAGAGACTAAAAAGCCGCTCAATTGAGCGGCTTTTTCATGCCAGATGTTTTACTCGCGACCGTCTCGATCACGAAAGCCCAGCAGGTAAAGAATGCCATCCAACCCCAAGGTAGAAATAGCCTGCTTAGCCGACTGTTTGACCAGCGGTTTAGCGCGAAAAGCCACGCCGAGGCCGGCAATCGCCAGCATCGGCAGATCATTCGCGCCATCGCCCACGGCAATAGTCTGCTCCAGCCGCAACCCTTCCTTGGCCGCTAACTCGCGCAGCAAATCGGCTTTACGCTGAGCATCGACAATCGGCTCGACGGCAACACCCGTAACTCGCCCATCGATAATCTGCAGTTCATTGGCAAACACGTAGTCGATGCCTAGCTTGGCCTGCAGTTGCTTAGCAAAGTAAGTGAAGCCACCCGACAAAATGGCCGTCTTGTAGCCCAAGCGGCGCAGTTCACTGAACAGGGTTTCCGCGCCTTCGGTTAGGCGCAGCGAAGCACCAATGTCGGCCAATACCGTTTCTGGCAAGCCCTTGAGCAGCGCCAAGCGCTCGCGAAAGCTCGCGGCAAAGTCCAGTTCGCCGCGCATCGCACGCTCGGTAATCTCGGAAACCTGCTCACCGACGCCCGCGGCCTTGGCCAGCTCGTCGATCACTTCGGCCTCGATCAAGGTCGAGTCCATGTCGAACACCGCCAGTCGGCGGTTGCGGCGGAACAGCGAATCACGCTGGAAGGCGATATCGACGTTCAATTCCTGCGCCACACTGAGAAACTCGGCGCGCAGAGCGGCAGGATCAGCGGGTTCACCACGCACGGAAAACTCGATGCAACCCTTACCCTGCTCGGCCGGCATGTCCAGCGGCATGCGCCCGGAGAGGCGATCGATATGATCGATGTTCAAGTCATAACGCGCAGTAATCGCACTTACACGCTGCAACTGCTCGGCTGTGACCTTGCGCGTCAGCAGGGTGACGATGTGCCGGGCCTTGCCCTGACCGCTGACCCATTGCTGATAATCCGTCTCCGAGACAGGCGTAAAGCGCACCTGCTGGTCGAGCTTGTAAGCGGTGAAGAGGATGTCCTTGAGCACCGAAGAGGCGCGTTCGGTGTCAGGAATCTCAACGAGGATGCCGAATGACAGGGTGTCGTGGATGACGGCCTGGCCGATATCGAGGATATTAACCCCGCCCTGGGCCAGTACGCCGGTGATGGCAGCAGTCAAACCGGGGCGATCTTCGCCGGTGATATTGATCAGGACGATTTCGCGCAAGGCTCGGTCTCCAGTACAGCGTCAGGGGCAACAGCCAGATGAGCGGGTCACAGGCCGTGGAAAGGCGCACATTCTACCCATTTTCAGCGGTAAACAGCCACGCACAGCGCTTTGCCCCCTGTCGGTGCGCCGCTATACTGCGCGCCTACTCAGTCGACAAGAGCCGAGCTCTGTGAACCGGCCCGCCCCCGTAAAGCCCGATAATTTCTTCCTCTTGCTGTTCCAGGCCCTGCGTCAACGGCGCATTCCGCTTGCCCTGCGTATTGTCAGCCACAGCCTGTTATTGGTGGCGCTGGCGCTGGTCATCTATGGCTGGGTAATCGGCATGCAGTTCAAACACGCCATGCAGCAGCAAGCTGAGGCGCTGGGCACCAGCCTGATTACCCAAACTGCGACCTCTGCCACTGAGTTGCTGGTGTCCAACGACATCCTTAGCCTCAACGTGTTGCTCAACAACTTGGTGAAGAACCCGCTGGTAGCCCACGCCGCCATCTACAGCGTGGATAACCGCATCCTCGCTGAAGCCGGTTCGCGCCCCACCCAAAGCATGCTCGGCGAGACCGAGGGGCTGTACTCGACACCGATCACCTTTCAAGAAGTGATAGCCGGACAGCTGCGCATCAGCCTGGACATGCAACAGTTCCAACAGCCCATGACCATCAGCTTGCAGAGCATGGGCATTCTCAGCCTGATTTTGCTGGCCCTGACCCTGTCCTTGAGCATGCGACTGGGGCGGCATATTTCCACCCCACTGCTGCAGTTGCGTGTTTGGCTGCGTGACCCAGACGATCCGGCTCCCGGTGCGGGCCGACAAGATGAGATCGGCGATCTGGCGCGCCAACTGCAAGCCCGTCTGGTGCCGGAAAAGCCGCTGCCGGAGCCAGTCGAAGAAGCCTTCTTCGACGATGAGCCGCGCGAGCAGGACGACGAGGACTACCTGCCCGAGTCATTCGATAACGAGCCAGGCTTTAGCGTGCGCGATTTGCACGAAGATTACGCTGATGAAGACGAACGTGACGACGCCCCGCGCAGCCGCACCTCAGCCCTCACCGACGACAACCTGGACGACCCCTTTTCCGAGCTGCGTGATGACAGTGAGCATGAACCGCTGATTGCGCCGCCACTCGCTCAGCCCGCGCGACCCAGCGCCGTACTGGCCATCCAGCTCGGCGCACAGGAACAACTGCGCCGCCTGCCCCGAACACGCCTGCTGGAACTGCTGGAAAACTACCGCGATTGCCTGGACAAGGCCGCCAAGCTCTATCAGGGCGAGTTACACACCCTGAGCGATGGCAGTAGCCTGATGCTGTTCCACGAACAGACGATTGGCGAAGACTATCTGACCCACGCCATTTGCTGCGGCGAGTTGATGCGCGCACTGGGCCACGCCTTGCAAATTGATGTGGCAGACAGCGGCATTACCCTGCAATTGCAACTGGGGCTGACCTTGGGCGAGAAGCTCAACGGCCTCAGCCAAGGCGATCTGCTGCTGAGTGAAACCGCACAAAGCGCGCTGTCCCTGTCGCTGCACAGCCGCAACCTGCTGTTGGTCGAACGCAGCATTGCCGACGATGCGCTGGTCAGCCAGCGTGCGCGCATTCGCGCCATCGCCAGCCCACAAGGTGCCTGCTGCGTTGAGCGCTTGCTGGAGCCTTACCCCTCGTTGCTAGAACGCCAACTGGCGCGCATGCACGACAATCACTAATCAGCCTGTCCCGTTACCACCTGGTGCGGGACAGTCGACCTTCAGAAACGGAACACCTCGCCTTCGCCGCGCATAGGCTCAACAACGGGGATGCGCGGAGCGGCAGGAGCCGCGGGTTTAGCCGGCGCAGGTTTGCGCACCGGCTCAGGCCTGGCCACCTTAGTCGTCGCGTGATGCGCCTGCACCGCTTCGGCCATCTGCTTAACCAGTTGTTGCACCACAAGGCTTTGCGCGCGCACCTGATCAACCAGCGTGCCGTTATGCGCCTCTTCCAAACGCACCAACCGACCGTCCAGCAACTTGCCATCAGCACCGCTCAATCGCCACTGCGCCTCCAGCACCGCAGGGCGCAGCGGGCCGGAATCCAGACGCGTGATCGACAAGCCGACACGTACCTGCGGCACAAACCCTGCGGCGGCGGGCGCTAACACCAAGCGCTGGCTGTCCAGTCGCGCAGCCAGTTGACGCAGCAACTGCTGATCCAGATCGGCCGCCAGGCTACCGGCCCAGCGCCCATCTTCGGCGGGTGTCAGGCTGCCATCGGCCTGACGCTGTAACAGGGCCTCGCGCTGCAAATAGTCGGCAATAGCCACCGGCCCCAACAGCACGGCAATACCTTGTTCGGCAGCAGGTACGCCAATGGCGCCGCTGTCCAGTTGATACAGCGGCACCGGCTGATGACGGGTGCAACCGGTCAGGCTGAACAGCGCCGTCAACAGCAACATAAGGGGGAAACGCAGAGCGGTCATTTTAGTCATCCAACCGGCAGTTCTGCCGGTGTACTCAGCCATTGGTCAGCGGGCTGTCGTGTTGTATCGGCCGCGTATCATCCTTGAAAGCCACACACGACTCCAGTCCAGCGCCGCCTTCGCGCGCAGGCAAGCGTACGGCGTAAACGCAAAAGCGCAGTCGTCACCTCTCGGCAATCGACTGCGCCCGGATCAACGCGTGTTAAGCCAGATTTTAGCCCGGCACCTCGATCAACAGACTGTCGACACGCTGGAAGCCGCGCGGCAGCTTGTTGCCACGACGGCCACGCTCGCCTTTGTAATGCTCCAGGTCATCGGCTTTGAGCGACAAGGTACGCTTACCCGCTTGCAGCACCAGGGTCGCACCGACCGGCAGCACGGCCAGATCGGTCAGGTACTCTTCGCGTGAGGCCACCCGCTCGCCGGGAATGCCGATGATCTTGTTGCCTTTGCCCTTGCCCAGCTGCGGCAAATCCCGCACGGGGAACAGCAACAAACGGCCTTCGGTGGTCACCGCCGCCAACCAGTCGTCTTCACGACTGCCCAGTGGTTTGGGCGGCACGACTTGGGCACCGGCCGGCAGACTGAGCAGCGCTTTACCCGCTTTGTTTTTGGCCTGCAGGTCTTCACCCTTAACCACAAAACCGTAGCCGGCATCGGAGGCAATCACGTACAACGCGCTGTCATCCGGCAACAGCACACATTCAAAGGTCGCTCCCGGCGGCGGGGTCAAACGGCCGGTCAGCGGCTCGCCCTGGCCGCGCGCAGACGGCAGCGTGTGCGCCGCCAGCGAATAACTACGACCAGTGGAGTCGATAAATACCGCGTACTGATTCGAGCGCCCGGGCGCGGCGATCTTGAAGCCATCACCGGCTTTATACGACAGGCCCGTCGCATCAATGTCGTGACCCTTGGCACAACGCACCCAGCCTTTCTCGGACACCACCACTGTCACCGGTTCGGTCGGCATCAGCTCAGTTTCGCTCAGGGCGCGGGCTTCGGCACGGGCTACGATAGGCGAGCGGCGGTCATCGCCATAGGTTTCGGCATCTTTAATAATCTCGTCGCGCACCAGCTTCTTCAGCTTGGTTTCGCTGCCGAGCAGGGCCAGCAGCTTGGCGCGCTCTTTGGCCAGCTCGTCCTGCTCGCCACGGATCTTCATCTCCTCCAGTCGCGCCAGTTGGCGTAAACGGGTGTCGAGGATGTAATCGGCTTGCACATCGGTCAGGCCGAAACGCTCCATCAGCACCGACTTGGGCTGATCTTCCGTGCGGATGATGTGAATCACTTCATCCAGATTGAGGAAGGCCACCAGCAAACCGTCCAACAGGTGCAGGCGTTTCTCCACCTTGTCCAGGCGGTATTGCAAACGGCGCCGCACCGTGTTGACGCGGTACACCAACCACTCGGTCAACAGGGTGCGCAGGTTCTTCACCGACGGCTTGCCGTCCAGACCAATCACGTTGGCGTTGACCCGGTAGCTGGACTCCAGATCGGTGGTGGCGAACAGGTGAGTCATCAGCTCGTCGGCATCGACGCGGTTGGAACGCGGGATGATGACGATGCGGCACGGGTGTTCGTGGTCCGACTCGTCGCGCAAATCGGCCACCATCGGCAGCTTCTTGGCCTGCATCTGCGCGGCGATCTGCTCCAGCACCTTGGCCCCCGACACCTGATGCGGCAGCGCGGTGACGACAATGTCGCCATCTTCCATGCGGTACACGGCGCGCATGCGCACCGAACCTTTGCCGGTTTCGTAAATTTTCAGCAGGTCGCTGCGCGGGGTGATGACTTCCGCCTCGGTTGGGAAGTCCGGGCCGAGCACGTGTTCGCACAGTTGCTCGACCGTGGCATCCGGCTGATCAAGCAAGCGGACGCACGCCGCAGCCACTTCACGCAGGTTATGCGGCGGCACGTCAGTGGCCATGCCCACGGCGATGCCGGTGGTGCCGTTGAGCAGCAAATTGGGTAAGCGCGCTGGCAGGGTGGCCGGCTCATTCATGGTGCCGTCAAAGTTCGGCACCCAGTCCACAGTGCCCTGCCCCAGCTCGGTGAGCAGCACCTCTGAGTAACGCGACAGGCGCGCCTCGGTGTAGCGCATGGCGGCGAAGGACTTAGGATCATCCGGCGCCCCCCAGTTGCCCTGCCCATCGACCAATGTGTAACGGTAGCTGAACGGCTGCGCCATCAGCACCATGGCCTCGTAGCAGGCACTGTCGCCGTGCGGGTGGAATTTGCCGAGTACGTCGCCGACAGTACGCGCGGATTTTTTGTGCTTGGAGTCGGCATCCAGGCCCAGCTCGCTCATGGCGTAGATGATGCGCCGCTGCACAGGTTTGAGGCCGTCGCCGATATGCGGCAGCGCGCGATCCATGATCACGTACATGGAATAGTTGAGGTAAGCCTGCTCGGTAAAATCGGCAAGAGAACGGCGTTCAACGCCGTCCAGGCTCAAATCGAGGGAGTCGCTCATGCGTGCCTCATTGCAAAGTGGATGGCTGCGAAACGGGTTGCGTCGCGGTCGACTGGCGCAGCTGCAAGACGCCGTCGCGCTGCGAAAATTCAAGCTGTTTAAGGGCGCTCATACCCAGCAAAACCTCATCGCCGTCCATGCCGGGCGCGATCAGGGCGTCAACATCAGTCAGAACAATATCGCCTACCTGCAGGCGATTTAGGCGCGTGCGGTGGGCTGTGGCGCGGCCGTTGGCAGTGTTGATCAGAATCGCCGCGCCCGTCTGCAGCCCCAGCCGCTGAGCCACAGCGGTCGGCACCGCCACTTGGGTCGCGCCCGTGTCGAGCAAGAAAGTAACCGGCTGGCCATTGATCGCCCCATCGGCCACATAATGCCCCTGCCGCGTGCTGGCCAAGTGCACGTCAATGTAACCATTGCCATGCTCAGACTGGGGGTTGCGATTGGGGTTACGTTGGGCATCTTCCCAATCACCGAAAAACCGAGTGGCGAGCAGTAAGGCAGCCGCCCAGGCGAGCACCAGCATCACCCGCCCAGCACGCTTACCCGCCGGCTGCTCACTCACGGCTTCAGGCCCCAACCGCCTTTAGGCTCGGCGAAATGCCAGATGATTGGCCGCGACTCACCATCAGCACGGCTGAAGTGGCCGTTATCGACACCGATCCACGCGCCACGCTGATCAACCCACAAGGCTTCGGCCATGCCATAAGACGGCGGATAAAGCCGCTCAGATGTCAGCGCTTCGGCAGCAAACGACCAGCAACGCTCAACCGCACCCGTGGTCAGGCTGCGTCGGCAAATACGGTGCGCCTGGCGCTCAAGGGTGAAGAGTTTTTCGTTATAAAAGGCCAGCCCGGAAAAATCACGCGGCTGCGGGGTGCTGTTGAGCGCTTCTGGCCCCGCTTCACGGCCGCTCTCGCTGAACAGCACACAGCTGCCATTGCAACGCCACACACTGCCGCGTTTGTGGGCTACTAGCAGGCCACGGCGCATACGCTCAGCCGCCAGGTACAAGCGCTCGCCAGATGGATCAACCGCTATACCTTCAAACAGCGAGTTGGAATGCAGCAGCATGCCGCTGGCCCGCGCCTGACGCACTAAATTGCTCGGTAACTTCAACCAGCTTGGTTCACCTACCACCGGCAACTGCAAAACGCCTGCCTTGGCTTCGCTAACCAAATAACGATTGCCGGCGGCATCGCAGCTGATGCCTTCGAAATCAAACTCGCCGCCCCGCACCAGCCCTGCCACCCAGTCACGCATGCGCATTCCCCAGGGCAAGCCCACAGGCGGCGCTGGCGGCGCAACAAAGGTTTCTGCCGTAGCCTGCCAGTGGGTTGGCTCAGCACTCAGGCGGTAAAGCTGCCGATCGTCGCGATCCGACACGGCCCATAACGCACCATCACACCAAGCCAAACCGGACAGGTTGCCACCCGCAATACCGCTAACGGCTTGCTCGCTGAGCAGCTTGAGCTGTTCTTGCACCGGGGCCGCACTCAGCAGCGGCGTAAACAGCAGCAGGCAAGCAGCTACCAAACGTCGCATCAGAGCAGCGCCTGCGCCAGGTTGCCCTTGGATTCCAGCCAGGACTTACGGTCACCTGCGCGCTTCTTGGCCAGCAACATGTCCATCATCTCCTGCGTGCCCGAATAGTCTTCCAGGGTCAGTTGCACCAGACGGCGGGTGTTCGGGTCCATGGTGGTTTCACGCAGTTGCGGCGGGTTCATTTCGCCCAGGCCTTTAAAGCGCGTGACCTGCGGTTTGCCCCGGCGCTTTTCGGCCACCAGACGATCCAAAATGCCATCGCGCTCGCCGTCATCGAGGGCATAGAAAATCTCCTTGCCCAAGTCGATGCGGTACAGCGGCGGCATCGCCACGTAAACGTGGCCCGCATCCACCAGCGGGCGGAAATGCTGGACGAACAGCGCGCAAAGCAAGGTGGCAATGTGCAAGCCGTCGGAGTCGGCGTCCGCCAGAATGCAGATCTTGCCGTAACGCAATTGGCTGAGGTCGCTAGAGCCAGGATCGAGGCCAACCGCCACGGCAATGTTATGCACTTCCTGGCTGGCCAGCACTTCGCTGCCATCGACTTCCCATGTGTTCAGAATCTTGCCGCGCAGCGGCAGGATCGCCTGAAATTCTTTATCTCGCGCCTGCTTGGCCGAACCACCGGCGGAATCGCCTTCCACCAAAAACAGTTCAGAGCGCATCGGGTCTTGCCCGGCGCAGTCGGCCAGTTTGCCCGGCAGCGCTGGCCCTTGGGTGATGCGTTTGCGCTCAACTTTCTTACCGGCCTTGAGGCGGCGGTTGGCGTTGCTGATCGCCAGTTCGGCAAGCTGCTGGCCCATTTCAGGGTGGGCATTGAGCCACAGACTGAAGGCATCTTTGACCACGCCGGAGACGAACGCCGCCGCCTCGCGCGACGACAGGCGCTCCTTGGTCTGCCCGGAGAACTGCGCGTCCTGCATTTTCATCGACAGGACAAAAGCGATGCGCTCCCAGATATCCTCCGGAGCGAGTTTGACGCCACGCGGCATCAGGCTGCGAAACTCACAGAACTCGCGCATGGCATCCAGCAGGCCCTGGCGCAAACCATTGACGTGGGTGCCGCCCTGCGCCGTGGGAATCAGGTTGACGTAGCTTTCCTGCACCGCATCGCCGCCTTCCGGCAACCACAGCAGCGCCCAATCTACTGCCTCTTTATTACCCGCCAGGCTGCCGCAGAAGGGTTCATTGGGCAGCCTTTCAAATTCACTGACCGCATCCACCAAGTAAGAACGCAGGCCGTCTTCATACAGCCACTCGACTTTCTCGCCACTGGCTTTGTCTTCAAAACTAACGCACAGCCCCGGACACAACACGGCTTTGGCCTTGAGCACGTGCTTGAGGCGGCTGACGGAGAACTTGAAGGCGTCGAAGTACTTGGCATCAGGCCAGAAATGCACGCTGGTACCGGTGTTACGTTTGCCCACCGAGCCGATCACCGCCAGGTCGCTGGCTTTGTAACCGTCGGCAAAACTCATTTGGTATTCGCTGCCATCACGCTTGACGGTGACCACCACGCGCGTCGACAAGGCGTTGACCACGCTAATGCCCACGCCATGCAAGCCGCCGGAGAACTGGTAATTCTTGTTACTGAACTTACCGCCGGCATGCAGCTTGGTGAGGATCAGTTCAACCCCCGGCACGCCCTCTTCGGGGTGAATGTCCACCGGCATGCCGCGACCGTCGTCGAGCACTTCCAGGGAGTTGTCCTCGTGCAGGATCACCTGAATCGATTTGGCATGCCCGGCCAGTGCTTCGTCGACACTGTTGTCGATGACTTCCTGAGCCAAGTGGTTGGGCCGGCTGGTGTCGGTGTACATGCCCGGGCGTTTGCGCACCGGGTCGAGGCCGGAAAGGACTTCGATGGCATCGGCGTTGTAAGAGCTAGAACCTTGCTGGGCCATGGGGTCTCTTGTTCGTCAATTGAGAGCGGAAAAGTCGATATCCTGCCACAGATGGCGAGGAATACCGGCGAAAGCGAAAAGCATCGGCAGGCGCTCGGCAAAACCCTGAAAGCCATGGTCGCCGCCGGCCTGGATACGCAGCGCGCAAGCCCGGTAAAAAGCCTGGGCATCACGGTAGTCGAGGGTTTCGTCAGCGGTCTGCAACCATACCTGATAACGCGCAGGGTTCTGCAAGCACGGTACATCCAGCTCGGCCAAGGCTGTGACGTGGTCAGTCGTCAGCTCCCAGGCTTCATCGCTGTAATAGTTCTTTTGCGGGCCCAGATAGCCATCAAAACGCAGATGGGGGCGCACGGCGGGGTTAATCAGCAGCGCCGGCAAGCCATAGCGCTCTGCCAAGTGGGTGGCATAGTAGCCGCCCAGCGAACTGCCCACCAGCACAGGCCGCCCCAGTTCGGCGATCAACGCTTCGAGTTGAGCGATGGCCAAGCGCGGCTGGTGGTGCAACGCGGGCACTCGCAACTGTTCAGCCAAACCGAGGTGCGCCATGGCACGCTGCAACTGGCTGGCTTTGAGCGATGCGGGCGAGCTGTTAAGCCCGTGGAGATAAAGAATGGTCTGAGTCATAGGGCGGCAGGCTACAAGCCAAGAGCGCCAGACTGCAAGCTTCAAGCACCAGGCCCACCGCACAACCGCACAAGATTGGTACGCGCGGTTTCAGGCTTGTGGATTGCGGCGTTTTAAGGCCTTAGTAGCCTTTAATGGTGTAGTCGATGTCGAATGCGATGCCGGTTACCCGCGACACGCCGGTTTCTAGGCGACCGTCGTCAAATAAGCGCAACCAGCGATAACCCGGCGCGGTTTTATCCACTTGAAACTCGTCGCTACCCGGCGCGAACTGCACACAGGTTGAGGGCGATGCGAGCAGGCGAATCGGCCCGCGCTGTTGGTCAATCTCTTGATGGATATGCCCCCAAAGCACCGCCCGCACATTGCTGAAACGCTCCAGCACGGCAAATAGGGCATCGGCATTGCGCAAGCCAATAGGCTCCATCCACTTGCAGCCGATGGACACCGGATGATGATGCAGGCAAATCAGTTGATGCCGCTCCGGTGCGTCGCTCAGGGCGCGCTCCAACAAGGCCAATTGCTCGTCACTGAGAAAGCCCGGCACCGCACCTGGGATCGATGAATCCAGCAATGTCACGCGCCAATTGCCGAGGTCAACCACCGGTTCCAGCAGCTCACTGCCCGCACAGGCGGCCTGCATAGCGGGCACTTCGTCATGGTTGCCGGGGAACCAGCGCGCAGGCGCAGGGATGATGGCGGTCATGTCGCGGAAGCGCTCGTAGGACTCGGCGCTGCCGTCTTGGGAAAGATCGCCGCTGGCCAGCATCAGATCAATCTGCGGCTGCTCAAGCAGCACACGATCAATCACACGCTGCAAGCTGTCCTGGGTGTCCATCCCCAAGAGTTTGGCCGCTGCATCGGCAAACAGGTGACTGTCGGATAACTGCACCAGCAGTACCGAGCCATCAACAGCAGTGGTTTCAGTCAGCGCGCTCGGCAAGGCCGTCTCCTTGAGCGGAATGCTCGGATTATGCTGGCTAGTCGTGCGTGCGGTAAACCCGCGAACGCGCATTGCATCACAGAACGTCGGCGGTAATTGCGTGGATGTCGCGGCTTGCTGCCGGGTATAGACGAGGACTGTCGTGCTAGCGGGTGGAGGTGTAAAAAGGGTTAGCGAACCGGCATCGGTTCATGCCCACACGCCAAGCAATGGCTTAGCCACTCGCCGAGAAACAGATTGAGTTGCGTCTTCTCATCTGGCTGATGCATGTCTGCACTGGGATAGGGATAGACCCCACGAAAGCGCCGCGCGCTTTGCGCACCAATCACTTCGGCCATGCGCGCATCATGGTACACGCGAACCTCCATGTGCGGCACCGGCAACCAGGGCAGGCTGAACTCCTGACGCACAGAGAGGGTCGAGGTATAGGGGCAGGTTTCCAGCACCTCGAGCGCCAGCACACCCAATGCATGCTCGCCCTGACTCAAGGCGACACGCCGCTGCGCACCTACCGCCTCACGCATTGCCGGGAGCAGTTGCATCAGCCGCGCATAGTTGGCTTCGCAAGCAGCTTGCAGTTCGACCAAATCGACCCGGTAGCGCTCGCGTAACAGGTTCACGACCACAACCCCCGCACTTCGGCACGGTTCAGCGCCAACCACTGCAGGGCAATGATGCTCGCCGCATTGTCGATACGCCCATCCTTCACGGCTGCCAGCGCATCGGCCAAAGACCAGACGTGTACACGAATGTCCTCACCCTCCTCTGCCAAGCCATACACACCGCCCACACCCTCGCTGCTGCAACGGCCCACATACAAGTGCACGCGCTCATCGGAGCCGCCGGGCGAAGGGTAATACTGGGTAATGGGCCACAGCGAGGTCAGTTGCAGATTGGCTTCCTCCAACGCTTCGCGGCGGGCTACCTCTTCCGGTACTTCGTCTTTATCTATCAGCCCGGCGACCAGCTCCAGCAGCCAGGGATTCGCGCTTTTATCCAGCGCACCGATGCGAAACTGCTCAATCAACACCACGCAATCGTGTTGCGGGTCATAGGGCAGCACACACACGGCATCATGGCGCACGAACAGTTCGCGGCTCAGCTCAGGCCCCATGCCACCGGCAAATTGGCGATGACGCAGGCGCAGTCGATCGAGCTTATAAAAGCCGCGAAAGCAGACCTCACGCTCGATTACGTCAACATCTTCTCGTTGCATAACGCCCCCCTAATTAACAGGAACGGGCCCGAAGGCCCGTCCTGGTGACATCCTATGCGGCCCCGAAACAGGGGGCAGCAGGCTCTCTATTACACCTTGTGATAGAGCTGTGACCCCTGCGCCTTAAACTCCTCCGCCTTGGCTTGCATGCCCGCCTCGGCATCCAGGTCGAGTGCGGCGATGCGTTGCTCTTCAGCATAGACGCGAACTTCCTGGGTGATCTTCATCGAGCAGAACTTTGGCCCGCACATGGAGCAGAAGTGTGCCACCTTGGCCGAGTCTTTGGGCAGCGTTTCGTCGTGATAACTGCGCGCGGTGTCCGGGTCGAGGCCGAGGTTGAACTGGTCTTCCCAGCGGAATTCAAAGCGCGCCTTGCTCAAGGCGTTGTCACGAATCTGCGCGCCCGGATGACCTTTGGCCAAGTCGGCCGCGTGGGCGGCGATCTTGTAGGTGATGATGCCGGTCTTCACGTCATCCTTGTTCGGCAGGCCCAGGTGCTCCTTAGGCGTGACGTAGCAGAGCATGGCGCAACCGAACCAGCCGATCATCGCCGCACCGATGCCGCTGGTGATGTGGTCGTAGCCCGGCGCGATGTCAGTGGTCAGCGGGCCGAGGGTGTAGAACGGCGCTTCGTCACAGCATTCCAGCTGCTTGTCCATGTTCTCTTTGATCAACTGCATCGGCACGTGGCCGGGGCCTTCAATCATGGTCTGCACGTCATGCTTCCAGGCGATCTTGGTCAGCTCGCCGAGGGTTTCCAGCTCACCGAACTGCGCTTCGTCGTTGGCATCGGCAATCGAGCCTGGACGCAGGCCATCGCCCAGCGAGAAGCTGACGTCGTAGGCCTTCATGATTTCGCAGATGTCTTCGAAGTGGGTGTAGAGGAAGTTTTCTTTGTGGTGCGCCAGGCACCACTTGGCCATGATCGAACCGCCGCGCGAGACGATGCCGGTGACGCGCTTGGCGGTCATCGGTACATAGCGCAGCAATACACCGGCGTGGATGGTGAAGTAGTCCACGCCCTGCTCGGCTTGCTCGATCAGGGTGTCGCGGAACAACTCCCAGGTCAGTTCTTCGGCCGCGCCGCCGACTTTTTCCAGCGCCTGATAAATCGGTACGGTGCCAATCGGCACGGGCGAGTTGCGGATGATCCACTCGCGGGTTTCGTGAATGTGTTTGCCGGTGGACAGGTCCATGACCGTGTCCGAACCCCAGCGAATGCCCCAGGTCAGCTTGGCCACTTCTTCTTCAATGGACGAGCCCAGCGCCGAGTTGCCGATATTGCCGTTGATCTTCACCAGGAAGTTACGGCCGATAATCATCGGTTCCAGTTCGGTGTGGTTGATGTTGGCCGGAATGATCGCGCGGCCACGGGCGATTTCTTCGCGGACAAACTCAGCGGTGATCTCTTTCGGGATCGAGGCACCAAAGCTGTGACCAGCGTGCTGCGCTTTGAGCAAACCGGCCTCGCGGGCTTCGGCCAGCTTCATGTTTTCGCGGATGGCGACGTATTCCATCTCGGGCGTGATGATGCCCTGACGCGCGTAATGCATCTGGCTGACGTTTTTGCCCGCCTTGGCTTTACGCGGGTTGCGCACATGGGCAAAGCGCATGGCAGACAGCTCGGCATCATCCAGACGGCGCTGGCCAAACTCAGAGCTCAGCCCCGGCAGCTTCTCGGTGTCGCCACGGTCTTCGATCCAGGCGCTGCGCACATCGGCCAGGCCTTTGCGCACGTCGATGGCCACATTCGGGTCGGTGTAGGGGCCGGATGTGTCATACACGGTGACGGGGGCGTTGATCTCGCCGCCGAAGTCAGTGGGCGTGACATCCAGGCTGATTTCACGCATCGGCACGCGAATATCAGGGCGCGAACCCTGCACATAGATCTTCTGCGAACGCGGGAAGGGTTGGATGGATTGCTGGTCGACCTGAGCACTTTCACTCAGGTTCTTTTGTTGTTGTGCACTCATCGGCGGGCTCTCTCCAGGGCTGAATGTCGGAGTGAACCTGCAAGGGATGAACAGCGCGGACGCACCAGGAACGGTGCCAGAAGCTCGGCCAGAACGAGGCGAGTACATCTTGTTCCCTACGCAGGCCTTAACCTGATCAGGTTCAACGGGATCCGGCAGCTGCCAATCTCAGCCCCGCATTTGGGGCACCCCGACAAGAACGAGGCCAGTCTAATCAACCTGCCGCGATAAAACCAACCGGCATGATGCACAAGCCTGCCCCATGCGTCGGATAGCCCGCAGTCGAGTGCGCAGCTCTTGCAAACATCCCAGCAGGCCGCGAACTATACTGCTGCAACCATAACGGCGCTTGACCCTCCCGGTACGGCACCTTAGCCTTGCGGATTACCGCTCATTCAGGATCACCCTCATGTTGCGCAGAATCTCTCTGGCCCTGGCCATCGCAGCCGCTTACAACGCAACGGCCGGGGCAGAACAGGCCCCGCTGTCCACCAAGACCGACCTGGTTACGGTTTACCAAGAAGCCGCCGCCAACAACGCCGACCTCGCCGCCGCACGCGCCGACTATCAAGCCCTGAGCGAAGTGGTGCCCCAGGCCCGCGCAGGCTTGCTGCCCAACCTTTCCGCAGGTGCCAACCTGAGCGACAGTCGCACGCAGGTCGACTCGCCAGCCAACACTGCCTCGCGCAGCGGCATGGTCTATCAGGCCAACCTCAGCCAGCCACTGTTCCGTGCTGACCGCTGGTTCCAACTGCAGGCGGCCGAAGCCAGCAACGAACAAGCTGCGCTGCAACTCTCGGCCAGCGAGCAAACCCTGATTTTGCAAAGCGCCGAAGCCTACTTCGCCGTGCTCCGCGCCCAAGACAACCTGGCTTCGACCAAGGCCGAAGAAGCCGCTTTCAAGCGCCAGCTGGATCAAGCCAACGAGCGCTTCGACGTCGGCCTGTCGGATAAAACCGACGTACTGGAAGCCCAGGCTGGTTTCGACACCGCCCGCGCCAACCGCATCATCGCTCAGCGTCAGGTTGAAGACGCCTTCCAAGCCCTGACCACCCTGACCAACCGCGAGTTCGCCGCGCTGGAAGGTATCGAGCACAGCCTGCCGATCCTCGCCCCTACGCCAAACGACGCCAAAGCCTGGGTTGATACCGCCGCCGCGCAAAACCTCAACCTGCAAGCCAGCAACTTCGCCGTTGAAGCCGCCGAAGAGACCCTGCGCCAGCGTAAATCCGGCCATGCGCCGACGCTGGATGCCGTGGCCAGCTACCAGAAGGGTGACAACGACAGCCTTGGTTTCAGTAACCGCAATGGCGCGCCAGGCTACAGCGGCGACGTCGAGCAGCGCTCTATTGGCTTGCAACTGAATATCCCGCTTTACAGCGGCGGCCTCACCAGCTCGCAAGTGCGCGAGTCTTACCAGCGCCTGAACCAGAGCGAGCAACTGCGTGAAAGCCTGCGCCGTCAGGTGGTGCAAAACACCCGCAACCTGCACCGCGCGGTCAACACCGACGTGGAAACCGTGCAACCAAAGCGCGCTGGAAGCCACCGAAATCGGCTATCAGGTCGGCACCCGCAATATCGTTGACGTCCTCGACGCTCAGCGCGAGCTGTACAGCTCGGTGCGCAACTACAACAACGCGCGCTACGACTACATCCTCAACAACCTGCGCTTGAAGCAAGCCGCCGGCACCCTCAGCCCGGACGACCTGGCTGCACTGGAGCAATACCTGAAATCCGACTACAACCCGGACGAAGACTTCCTCCCACCGGATCTGGCCAAAGCCGCCGAGGCGCAACTGCGCAGCAACTCGCAGTACTGAGTTGAGTGAGTAAAAAAGCCCCGCTGGTTTTGCCCGCGGGGCTTTTTATTGCCTGCGTAACGCATGCCGCCTTGAACAGATCCAAGTGGCCTCACTCAGAAGCACCACAACCCGTGGGAGGCGCTCCAGCGGCGACATATTTGAAACCCAGCAGCAGTTGGCTCGGTCGCGGCTAGCCCCTCCCACGGCGATGGTGTCAGGGCTGAGGGTTGATCAGCCGCCCCAAGCCCGCCAACAACCGCGCCAATGCGCCTTGGTTGGCCTGCATCACCGCCAACCCGGCCGCACGCATGGCCTGCGCCGTCTCGGGCTCGCGCCAGAGTTGCGCGATGCGCTGCGACAAACCGTCAGCATCGGCCGTCTCGCTCAGGGCGCCCGCCGCGCGCAACTGCGCGGCGATCTCCAGAAAGTTGAACAAGTGCGGGCCGCTGAGCACCGGTTTACCCAGCGCGGCTGGCTCCAGCAGGTTGTGCCCGCCATTAGCGACCAGGCTGCCGCCGACAAAGGCGATATCGGCCAGCGCATAAAGAAACAGCAACTCGCCCATGGTGTCGCCGAGCAGCACCTGATCCGCCGCCTCAACGGCCTCGCCCGTTGAGCGCCGCCGCGTACCGAAGCCTTGCCGCTGGCACAGGTCAAACACCGCATTGAAGCGCTCAGGATGGCGCGGCACCAGAATCAATAACGCATCAGGATGCTGCCCAATTTCATCCTCACCAGCATGGGTGCTGGCCGCGATCCACACCGGGCGCTGGGTGGCCTGCCAGTGTTCACGCAAGGCGGCGGCGCGAGTCAGCAGAGCGGGATCAATGGTCAGATCAAATTTGATCGAGCCGGTGACCTCAACACACTCAGGCCGCGCACCGAGGCTGCGAAAGCGCTCAGCCTCCAGCGCTGTTTGCACGGCAATCAAATCCAACTCAGCCAGCATCGGCGCCGTCAGTTTGGCGAAGCGCGCATAGCCGCGTGCCGAACGCTCGGACAGCCGCGCATTGGCCAGCGCAACAGGGATGCCACGCGCGGCGCACTGGTGGATATGGTTGGGCCATAGCTCGGTTTCCATGATCACCGCCAGCGTGGGTTGCACGCGCTCCAGAAACCGCGCGGCGGCCCAAGGCAGGTCATAGGGCAAGTAGCAATGCTGCACGCGACCGGCGTATTCCGGGCCGCCAAACATGGCCTGAATACGCTCCGAGCCGGTCGGCGTCATGCAGGTGATGGTGATCGGCAACTGCGGATAGCGCGCCAGCAACTCACGCACCAGCGGCGCGGCGGCAATGCTCTCGCCCACCGACACGGCATGCAGCCAGATACCGCCCGGTTTCAGCGCGGGCAAACCGAAGGCAAAGCGCTCGCCGATGCGTTTGGCATAGGCCGGTGCTTGCCAGGCACGCCACGCTAAACGCCCGGCCACCAGCGGCAGGCCGAAGTGAAACAGCAGGGTATAGAGGTGTCTATTCATGGCGCGCAGCTTATGCACTTTGGCTAAAACCGTCGAGTCACGCGCTGTAGCGTTAGCCAATTGCCTGCAAGTGCTGGGCAAAGCACTCAGCCAGCCATAACGCCGCCGGGCCTAGCGCCTCATCACGGCGGCACACCAGCTCAACCACCAGCGGTGGCGGGGTCCAGTCGCTGCTTAGTTCCACCAGTTGGTTCTGATAGGTCGGGTACTGCACCACATGGCGCGGCAACCAAGCCCAGCCGAGGTTGCGCATCAGCAGTTCGGCCATGGTGTAGAAGCTGTCGGTGCGCCACACCGACGGGCTGATTTGCTCACCGCCCGGATAGTGGCTGTCTTGCGGGGTCATCAGCAGCTGCCGGTGACGGGCCAGTTCACGCCGATCCACATGCTCCATGCCCGCCAGTGCGTGCCCGGCACCGCACACGGTGACCATCTCGATGGTGCCCAAGCGCTGACGCTCCAGCGCATCGGGCATGTGTTCGTGGTGGAACAGCAAGCCGAGGTCGGCGCGATTCTCCAGCAGTTTGCGCGCCACATCCCCTTGCGCACCGCTGGCCAACTGCACCTCCAACAGCGGGAACTGCTGCGCCAGCGCCTCCAGGCTGTCGAGCACCGGCTGATAAGGCATGGCCTCATCTTGCGCCAAGCGCAGACGCACCTCCTCCCCACGTACCAGCCCTAACGCGCGCCCCTCAAGCCGCTGACACTGGCGCAATACCTCGCGCGCTTCCTCAAGCATGGCCATACCGGCCTCGGTCAGGCGCGGCTGACGGCCACTGCTGCGCTCAAACAGGCGTACGCCCAAGTCTGTCTCCAGCATGGCAATCGCATTACTCACCGCCGATTGCGCACGCTGCATCTGCCGACCCACAGCGGAAAACGACTGACCGTCGGCCACGCTGACAAACAGGCGAATCTGTTCCAAGTTCCACTGCATAACCTATCTCCCAAGCGGATAGGTAATGACTTTATCCCATACGCTCACGCACTAGAATCGTCCCCATAACGGATGGAGAGCCAAACATGAACGCGTACATTTTCCTTGCCATTGCCATCGCCGCCGAAGTAGTGGCAACCACTTCAATGAAAGCCTTGGACGGTTTCAATAAACCTCTGCCCCTGCTGCTGGTGGTGGCCGGTTACGGCATCGCTTTCTGGATGCTCAGCCTGGTGGTAAAAACCATCCCGGTGGGCATTGCCTACGCCATTTGGGCAGGCATGGGTATCGTGCTGGTGAGCATCGCCGCCGTATTTCTCTACCAGCAAAAGCTGGACCTACCGGCCATCCTCGGCATGGCCCTGATTGTCAGCGGTGTGGTGGTGATTCAGTTGTTCTCGCAAAGCACTGGACACTGACCCTCGCGCGAGCGGCTGCCGTTATACTGCGCACCTGTTTTCCCCGGTGAGACACCTGCATGTCCCAGGCATTAAGCACTGATGTTTTGATCGTCGGCGGCGGTATCGCTGGCCTTTGGCTGAACGCGCGCCTGCGCCGCCAGGGTTTCGCCACGCTGCTGGTGGAAAGCGCCCAGCTCGGCGGCGGGCAGAGTGTGAAGTCTCAAGGCATCATCCATGGCGGCGCGAAATACGCCCTGCACGGCGCGCTGACCGGCGCGTCCGAAGCCATTGCCGATATGCCACGACGCTGGCGTGAAGCCCTCGCGGGCAATGGCGAGCTGGACCTCACGGGCGTGCGCCTGCTCTCCGATGCGCACTACCTGTGGTCGCCCGGAAGCCTGGCCGGCAACATCACCAGTTTCTTTGCCAGCAAGGCCGTGCGCGGTCGTGTCGATCAGGTAAAGGGCGAGCACCTGCCACAGGCCCTGCAACACCCAAAATTCAAGGGCAAGGTCTACCGCTTAGCGGAGCTGGTATTGGATGTACCGAGCCTGATCAAGCGCTTGAGCGAGTTAGCCGGCGATGGTTTGCTGGCTGCCGAGCGCATCGAACCATTGCATGAACATGGCGAGCTAGTTGGCCTAGTGGTCGATGGCCGCGAGATTCGCGCACAACGCATCATCCTCAGCGCCGGGCGCGGCAATGCCGAGCTGCTCAGCGCCCTCGGCCTCAGCCAGCCGGCGCAACAACTGCGCCCACTGCACATGGCGCTGGTCAAAGGCCCGACCCTTAAACCGCTGTATGCCCATTGCCTGGGCGGCGGGCCGAAGCCGCGCGTGACCATCACCACCCATCCCGCTGCCGATGGTCAGTGGGTGTGGTATTTGGGTGGCGACTTGGCCGAAGCCGATGGCGTGGCCCGTGACGAAGCCGCGCAAATCAAGGCTGCGCAGAAGGAACTGAGCGAGCTGCTGCCGTGGGTGGATCTGTCTGCCGCACAGTGGGCGACGTTGCGGGTGGAGCGCGCCGAGCCAGCGCAATCCGGCCTGGTGCGCCCGGACAACGCCTTCCTGCATGAGCAAGGCAAGCTGATGGTGGGCTGGCCGACCAAGCTGGCCCTTGCGCCGGATTTTGCAGACCGCGTACTGGCCGCCCTCAACCGTGACGGTATTCAGCCGCACGCCCACGCAGCGCTGCCTGCCCTGCCGCGCCCGAGCGTCGCCGCCGCAGCCTGGGAGGAGTTGCTCTGATGTTGCACACCCTGCACCGCCCACTGGGCAACACCGGTTTGCGGGTTTCACCGCTGGGTTTGGGCACGGTCAAACTGGGCCGTGATCAAGGCGTGAAATATCCGACTGGCTTCACCATCCCCGATGACGCCACCGCCCGCGCCCTGCTCGCCCAAGCCCGCGATTTGGGCATCAACCTGATCGACACCGCGCCGGCCTACGGCTCCAGCGAAACCCGCCTCGGCCCGCTGCTGCGCGGCCAGCGCCACGATTGGGTGATCGTCAGCAAGGTCGGTGAAGAGTTCGACAACGGTCAGTCGCATTTTGATTTCAGCCCGGCGCACACCCGCCGCTCGGTGGAGCGCAGCCTCACGCGCCTGGAAACCGATTTTATCGACCTCGTGCTGGTGCATTCCGACGGCAACGATGTGGCCATCCTGCGTGACAGCGGCGTGTACGAAACGCTGGCAGAACTGAAACGCGAAGGCAAAATTCGCGGTTTCGGCCTCTCCGGTAAAACCGTCGAGGGCGGTCTGTTGGCGCTGGAGACCGGCGACTGCGCCATGGTCACCTACAACCTCAACGAACAAGGCGAGCGTCCCGTGCTGGACTACGCCGCGCAACAAGGCAAAGGTATTTTGATTAAAAAGGCCCTGGCCAGCGGTCACGCCTGCCTGGCACCTGGCATCGACCCGGTGCGCGCCAGCTTTGAGCTGATCTTCAGCCACCCGGCCGCCTGCAGCGCGATCATCGGCACCATCAACCCGCAGCACCTGGCGCATAACGTCGCTACGGCCGCGGCTGTGATTCAGGATATTGCCTGACGCTTATGCGGCGCTGATCTGTGCCAAGCTGACTGGCCGCATCCCTGCCCACAAGGAGTTGCCATGCCGCGCACCTTGATCCGCAAAGACCCCAGCAGCTTCAAAACCCTGCAACTGCACGTTGAAGCCAGCCCCGAAGGCCTGATCTACCAAGGCCGGGGCATGCCGCTGAACTTCGCGCAGATGCTGGCAAAGCGCCAACCCGTGGCGATTGCTGACACCCAGCGCTTTGCCGTGGAACTGGCCAACCTCGGGGTTTCAGTACGCCTGACGCTCAACTGGCAGGGGCGTGATTACTGGGTGCTGGTACGTCAGCGTCGGGCTGATCGTGGCGATGTGGTGCTCAAACTGATATCCGGTTACGTCCCGGCGCATGAACTCAATTTGCCGCTGCTCACGGTGATTCAAGAAGTGGCCGAAGAATGCCTGCTGGAAACCCCGGAAGGCTGGCTGAGCGGGCGCTTTGGCGACACCTGGCTGCCGACGCCCTATCAAAACAGCCTGCCCTATCGGGAAAGTGCCCACTTCACCCTCAGCCCGCTCAAGGGCGCAACGCGACCGGTGCAATGCGGCACGCTAAAACTGCTCGAACGCCCGCATGCCTACGTGCACCTGCCCACCGCGTCACTGCAACTGGTGTACGACATGCGCCTGGAACTGCACCAAGAGACGCGCGACCTGAGCTTGCTGCATGTCGATGAATGCCTGGAGCAAGGCACCCTCGTCGCCCGCCTTAACCGCGCCAGGCCGGATTTATTTCTGCTGGCACTCGACCAAGGCCGCCCAACGGCCAACCTGCTAACCCTCACGCAAGGCCAACTCACACCTGTCAGCACTCGCGGCCTATGGCTGGCCGAAAGCTTCGCCCCACAAGACGGCTGGCTGGTGCACGACGAACGCATCCGCTGGAAAGACTGGCTAAGCCTGCAAGGTATCTGAACGCCGCCCGGATAAACCCCACAACGAGGCCAAACCGTAAGGTGGATGACGCTCTTTTCATCCATCACAACCACGCATCGGTGGATGGGTGAAACGCCATCCACCCTACAACAGCGACGTAGGTTGGGTTGAGGAGCTTGCGACGAAGCCCAACGAGGCGTACCGCAACCTGTTGGGCTTCGCTGCGTTCAACACCAACCTACGAGACGACCGCACGACCCGTAGCCCGGATGTAATCCGGGGGTGGTTACTTCAGTTCGCTGGAGCTTTTGCCGAGCAAACGTCTGGCGACGATCAACAGCTGGATTTGCTGGGTGCCTTCGAAGATGTCGAGAATCTTCGAGTCGCGCGCCCATTTCTCCAACAACTCATCCTCGCCGTAGCCCAACGCGCCGGCCAGTTCGACGCATTTCAACGTCACCTCGTTGGCCACCCGCCCGGCCTTGGCTTTGGCGATGGAGGCTTCCTTGGAGTTGGGCAGTTTGTTGTCGGCCATCCAGGCGGCTTTCATGGTCAACAGGCGCGCGGCTTCCCATTCGGCTTCCAGGCGATAGAGCGTCGCTTCGGCGTGGCTGACGCTGAGCAACGGCGTGCGGTAATCCAGCTTGCAGACTTTCTTCAGCAGCTCGCGGGTGCGGTCCAGTGAGGCCTTGGCCACGCCCACCGCCATCCCGGCGACCAGCGGGCGGGTGTTGTCGAAGGTTTCCATCACCCCGGCAAAGCCCTTCTGCACATCGATTTCCGGGTTACCGAGCAGGTTGGCCGCTGGCACGCGGCAATCGCTAAAGCTGATCGCGGCGGTGTCCGAGGCCTTGATACCGAGCTTCTTCTCCAGCCGGGTGACGGTCATCCCCGGCGTGCCGTGCTCCACCACAAAGGACTTGATCGCCGCGCGACCGAGGCTTTTATCAAGTGTGGCCCACACCACCACCGAGTCGGCACGCTCGCCGGAGGTGACGTAGATCTTCTCGCCGTTGAGCACGTAGTGATCGCCGTCCTTGATGGCCGTGGTGCGGATCGCCGCCGAGTCCGAGCCGCAGCCCGGCTCGGTAATCGCCATGGCCGCCCAGGTGCCGCTGAAGCGCGCCAGCTGCTCATCATTGGCGACGGCCGCAATCGCCGCGTTGCCCAAGCCCTGACGCGGCATCGCCAGCAGCAGGCCGACATCGCCCCAGCACAGCTCCATCACCCCGAGCAGGGCGGACAGATTGCCGCCATTTTTGATGCCTTCCTGTTGCTCACGGGCTGCACCACGTTTGCTGGCGGAGGTGGCGCCAATCGCATCTGGCGAGCCGGCGTTCATGCCATCGAGCAGCGCCGCGAGCAGGTCCAGCTCCTTGGGATAGGCGTGCTCGGCCTTGTCGTATTTACGTGAAATCGGCCGGAAGTAATTCTCCGCCACCTGATGGGCCTGATTGACCAAGCCACGGAATTTCTTGGGGGTTTCTAAGTTCATGGTGATGCGCCCTTAGAGCTGGAGACCGCCGGCCATAATCGCCAGCGCACGCAAATCGCGGTACCAGCGCTCGGCTGGATGTTCTTTGGTAAAGCCGTGACCGCCGAGCAACTGCACGGCGTCGGTGCCGATCTTCATGGCCTTTTCGCTGCACAGCAGACGCGCCAGATAGGCTTCGCGCTGGAACGGCAAACCCTGCTCGGCCCGCGAACACGCGCGCCAGACCATCAGGCGCATGGCGTCGAGTTCCACCGCGATGTCCGCGACCATAAAAGCCACGCCCTGGCGATGGCTGATTGGCTCACCGAAGGCCACACGCTCATTGCAGTACGGCACCACATAATCCAGCGCCGCCTGCGCCGTGCCCACGGCCAAGGCGCACCAGGCCAGCCCGGCATAATCGAGAAAACTCTGATAATTGAAATGCTCAGCGGCCAGTCGCGCCTCAACTGGCACCTTCACGCCATTGAGCCGCACGCGCGCCGTGCTGCCAGCCTTCAGGCCCATGGCCGGCTGCGGGCTGCGCTGCAGACCTTTGGCGCCCGCCTCGACGATAAACAGCGCCGGACCGTCCGCCGCCTGCGCCGCGATGATCAGCTGGCTGGCATCCATTCCACGCAACACCAAGCTCTTCTCACCGCTAAGGACGTAATGCTTACCGCGCTTACGTGCCCGAGTCGTCAACTTGTGCGAATCAAACAGCGGCGTCGGTTCATTCACCGCAATGGCCATCACGGGTGCGGGTTCTTCACCGACAAAGGCCGGCAACCAGCGCGCTTGCTGCGCCGCATTGCCCCAACGGCGAATGCAGTTGGCCGCCGACAACGGCACCAACAATGCTGCAGCCAAAGACAAATCGCCCTTGCCCAGCGCCTCGGCAATCAGCGCATTGCTCAGGGTGGTGCGTTCACCGGCCATGCCGCCCTGCGCTTCACTCACCGCATAGTGGGTCAGCCCAAGCTCATGTGCCTGGTTGAGCAACGCCGCTGGCAGCACGGCTTGTTCATCGGCATCGTGGGCGAGCGGGCGCAGCACTTCACTGGCGAAGGCTTCCAGCATCTCCACCAGCATCTGCTGCTCATCAGACAGGGACAGATCAAACAGCGCATCCGGGTCAACAGGGCGCGGCAGCTTGGCCACTTTGCCTGCACGCTGCGCCGCCGCGCGAAAGCTCGCACGGCTGCCGGTGTAGATCAGTTTTTCGAAAGGTTGGCGCAGCTTCAAACGGTCTGGCCAATGCGCCTGGGCGACTCGATTCAATACTGCCAGGGCACGGCCCTGTACGTCGGAACTCATGGCATCTCACTCCATACGGGGGATGCCACGGATCATGCGCGCGGTCAGGGCAAGCGCCTATGACCGCGCCGACGCGCTTGACTGGCAAAGCAGCCAGTCAGTGTGGACGGTTACTTGCTGCGAATCTTCTCGACAATCTCGGTGGTGGAGCTGTTTTCCACCAACCCCAGCACGCGCACTTCCCCGCCGTAGGCGCGGACAATATCGCCGCCGACTACGCCTTCAATACCGTAATCGCCGCCTTTGACCAACACGTCCGGCTTGACCGCGCGAATGAGATTCTCCGGGGTGTCTTCGGCAAAGCTCACCACCCAATCGACCGCGCCAAGGCCTGCCAAAACGGCCATGCGTCGATCTACGGTATTGATCGGCCGACCCGGCCCTTTCAGGCGGCTGACGGAAGCGTCGTCGTTGACCGCCAACACCAGTCGATCACCCTGCGCGCGCGCCTGTTCCAGATAAGCCACATGGCCAGCATGCAAAATATCGAAACAGCCGTTGGTGAAGACGATCTTCTCGCCATGGGCGCGGGCGTCTTCAATGGCCAGCAGCAGCTGATCCGGAGTCAGCACACCACGCTCGGAACCCGCCTCGCGCTGAATCGCACGGCGCAGTTCCGGCGCGCTGATAGCTGCGGTGCCGAGCTTACCGACCACAATACCAGCGGCCAAATTGGCCAGTGCTACGGCATTTGGCAGCTCTTCGCCCGCAGCCAAGCTGGCCGCCAAGGTGGAAATAACCGTATCGCCCGCACCGGTCACATCGAACACTTCGCGGGCACGTGCCGGCAGATGCAGCGCCGGATGCTCCGGGCGCAGCAAGGTCATGCCGTGTTCGCCACGGGTCACCAGCAGCGCGCCCAACTCCAACTCGGCCATCAGCGCGGCACCCTTGGCCACCAACTCGGCCTCATCACGGCAGTGGCCGACGATGGTTTCGAACTCGTGCAGGTTCGGTGTGATCAGACTCGCACCCCGGTAGATGGAGAAATCCTTGCCTTTGGGATCTGCCAGTACGGCAATGCCTTTGCTGCGCGCCAGTTGCACCAATGCCTGATGGTTTTGCAGAGCGCCTTTGCCGTAATCCGAGAGAATCAACACTTTAATGCCATCCAACTGCGCTTCGACGCTGGCGGCCAGGGCGGCGCTATCGGTGCGGAACGGCTCTTCGAAATCCATGCGTAAGAGCTGCTGATGACGGCTCATCACGCGCAATTTGACGATGGTCGGCTGGTCTTTGATCGCCTGGAAGAAAGTCTTCACGCCAACCGCCTGCAGGCTGTTGCGCAGGCTCTCGGCGGCTTCATCCTGTCCAGTAACCCCGACCAATATGGCCGGCGCACCAAGGGCCGCGATATTCAGCGCGACGTTGGCCGCGCCGCCTGGACGATCCTCAATCTGCTCGACCTTGACCACCGGCACCGGCGCTTCCGGCGAAATCCGCGAGGTGCCGCCATGCCAATAACGATCGAGCATGACATCGCCCACCACCAGAACGGCGGCCTGGTCGAAACGCGGCATGGACACTTTCATAAACACTCCAGAAGCGACAGAACAGATTGCCGCGAATCATAACATTGGCAGGCCACTGCGCTGGCTAACCGCCGAGCGTGCGCACCCAGAACAGTTCATGGCGGCGCACAGCCTTGCGGAAGAATTCGTTAATGTCGGTTGCTGCAAAGAACTTGTACCAAAGGCGCTCGGCACTTACTTAGCCAGCCACCCGAGACGACTGGCGGCTTTACACTGCGACCGCATTCAAAGTTGAACCACTACAGCGCGCCAAGGCTGCAAAGCACATGAACCACAACCGCCTGACATGCAGGCGGTGCGCGCACGACGGGGCATCAAGCACTCGGCCCCACATGCAGGTCAGCATCGTCAGCAAAATCGCGGGCATGCAGGCGTGCGTAGTAACCATTGAGGGCCAGCAATTGCGCGTGAGTGCCACGCTCAACAATCTCGCCCTGCTCCATCACCAAAATCAGATCAGCCTTCTCGATGGTACTCAGACGATGGGCAATTACGATGGTGGTGCGCCCTTCGACGACCTTATCTAATGCCGCCTGGATGTGCCGCTCGGACTCGGTATCCAGCGCCGAAGTGGCTTCATCGAGGATCAACAGAGGAGCATCTTTGAGCAGCGCTCGGGCAATCGCCAAACGCTGACGCTGCCCCCCTGAAAGCAAGACACCATTCTCGCCCACTACGGTGTCGTAGCCTTGCGGCATCTTCTCGATAAACTCGTCTGCGTAGGCATCCGCAGCAGCACGTTTGATCGCGTCCAGCGGAGCATCGGCCAAATCGCCATAGGCAATGTTGTTGCGCACGGAGTCATTGAACAGAGTTACATGCTGGGTAACCAAGGCAATATGACCGCGCAGATTACGCAGCGTGTACTCTTCAACATCCAGGTCATCGAGCAGAATCTGGCCGTTCTCGTGGTGATAAAAACGCGGAATCAAACTCGCCAGCGTGGATTTACCACTGCCAGAACGCCCCACCAACGCCACCATCTGGCCCGGCTCAGCCACAAAAGAAATATTGTTGAGCACCGGTTTTTCGCTGGTCGGGTACTGAAAGCTCAGATTGTTCACTTGCAAACGACCACTGATGCGCTGGCGCTCCTGCGAACCACGATCTACCTCAGACTGCTCATCCAACTGCTCGAAAATACTTTCCGCACCGGCAACACCCTTCTGAATAGTCGAGCTGACTTCAGAGAGCTGGCGAATCGGCTTAGGCAAAAGACTGGCAAGCGTGATGTAGGCCACGAGATCACCCGCACTGGCATCACCACGTAGTAACAACACCAAAAACATCAAAACCGCCATGGCGCTGTAGATCACCAACTGCAGACTTGGTGTGTAAACAGCATTAAGCCTGACCATCTTCAGCTGCTTGGTTTTGTTGTCTTCACTTGCGTCGTGGAAGCGCTGCTGCTCATAACCTTCACCACCAAAACTACGCACGACGCGGTAGCCTTGAATCGTTTCCGATGCCACATGCGTGACATCACCCATGGTGACCTGAATTCTCTTACTCTGCTTGCGAAACTTCTTGCTGGCACTCGATACCATCAGGCCGATCACGGGCAAAATGACGACCATAACCATGGTCAGTTTCCAATTCATCCAGAGCAAGGTGGCAAACAGGAAAATCACCGTCATGCCTTCGCGCACCACCACCTTGATTGCATCTGTGGCAGCGCCAGTGACCATGGTTACGTTGTAGGTGATACGAGAAATCAGATGACCTGAGTTGTGATTATCAAAATAACGATTCGGCAAGCTCAGCAGGTTGTTGAACAGCGCAATACGTAAGTCATGCACCAGGCCAAGTGAGACCTTGGCCAAGAAGTAGTTACCCAGAAATGAGCCTACCCCCTGCAAGAGGGCTATGAACACGATCAACAGAGGTACGGCGTGGAGCAGCTTTAGCTCAGCCAGCCTGGGTGCATGCTCAACGACCCAGGCCACCTCGGCGAACAGTCCGGCGTCAGGATTGTTAAGACCATCGACGAAGAACTTGAGCATGTAGCCGAGCATCGGCTGGGTGGAAGCGAAAATCAGGAAGCCAAACAGACTTATCGCAAACAGCCCCCAGTAAGGGAGCACGTACGTCAGTAGGCGAAGGTAGATTATGAGGCCAGAAGCAGCATCTTGTTTGGGAGTATCTGTCATAACGGCGCCCATGCCAAAAGCGACATCTTAACACCCTCCCCCCATGGCCGCTCTCTTGCGAGATCAGGCATCATATGCCCACATGTGATTATCAAGGCTCTGAACCGTGCTGACTTTTACCCACCTGTCTGCTGCAGATTTCTCAACACTGATTCACAACGCAAAAATCCTGGAGCAGGATGGTTTCGGCCCTAAGGTTTATCATTTGAGCGACGGCAACATGCTCAAATTGTTTCGCCGCAAGCGCTTGTTCTCGTCGGCATTACTGCGTCCACACTCACAACGATTTTGCTATAACGCAGAATGCTTGGAGGCAAGAGGCATACGGACATTAAAGCCGTTACGCCTATATAGATTGGAGAATCCGGCCTGGACTGCCGTACTGTACAGCCCGCTACCTGGCGAAACATTGTCAAAACTACTGCGCGAGGGTGCGCTGGCTTGGTCGGCGACAATCCCTGAGCTAGCAACATTCATATATAACCTGCATCAAAACGGTATCTATTTCCGCTCACTGCACTTGGGCAACATAGTGCGCACGCCGGACGCTCAGTTAGGATTAATAGACATTGCAGATATGAAAATCCACAGGCGCCCTCTCAGCAAACATTTGGTTCAGCGAAACCGGGAGCATTTCGAAAAATACTTACGCAAAGAAGGCATGCTTTTCGATAGCTCGCAATTATGGGCGTTCGACAGGAAAAAACCGCACGCTATCTAACCCACGGCGGTTATCTATCAATGCCATGGGCAAGAGCACCAGCAACCAAAGCTCATCTGGATTACCTACGAGTTTACTACCATCAAAATTCAGCATTATAAGTGCGGTAAAAAGGTAAAGCCCCCAAGGATCATTCTGCAACCATGCCCGCCGGAGCGTAACCGCAACAATTATTAAAAAAACTACTAAAGACACCAACCCACTATAAAGACCTAACGCTAGGAAAATATTATGTGAATGCTGGATAGGCGCGCCACCAAGAATCGTAGCAGTAGTCACATGTTGCATACCACAGCCTAGCCATAACCCGCACGACAACCACTCTTCAATGAGGATGTGCCACAGTTCAAAACGCCCGGCGTCAGCACGAGCAAATAAACTATAAAACTGCGGGATCTCACGAATGCTGTAGAAAACCACCACCGATGCCAGCGCAATCAAAGTCAAAATTAAAATCACAAGGCGCGCGCGGTGCAAAACTAAGAAACCTAAAAACAATACACCTATCGCAAAAAGGCCTACGAGCCCAGATCGACTCTGTAAAACATACCCCATACAGAAAACTGCTAAGCACACACCAATTGAAAGCTCTATCCATCGCCGCTGACTTATCCAAACTGGAAGAGCCAAAGCGAAACAGCAGGCCAGCCACATGCTAGTGTAAATGGGGCCCGTCATACGAGAAGGCAACCAAAGAACTCGCTCCCCCGGCGCATAGCGCCCTATAGCCCAATAAACAACAGCTGCTATAAAAACATATCCCCCAACCACCCAAAATAGCCCACGCGCGAATAATGGGCCTCGAAATATGCTAGGTGATACCAGCAAGCTCACTAACAGCACAAATAGAGTCACATAGAGCAAGTGCTTAAAGTACTGAAAGTCGGCAGATTGAATACCTACCAATAAAAACCAAGCGCACAACCCTCCCCACAGCCACAGGAAAGGAGAAAGCCGAAGATACTGCCTCCAATGAAACAGGAAAAAAAACAGCGCAGGCAATGCCAACGCCACATAAAAAATATTGTTAACCATTTTAGTAGTTGGCAGTAACAAGAAACTCAAAACAAAGGCCAATAGTGCAAGCGTAAAGTAGCCGAGCCTACGATACAGCACGCTAAATTCGTGCACGAAATTCATAACAGAGCGCCAAAGAATAGACCTAATATAAAAACCACAAGCAAACGCAACCGTTCCTGCTTCTTGCGTTTTGCTTTTTTCACTCGCTCTTCGGGCACACTGATGTGCTCACCGAAGCCAGTGTGCAACACAGCATCGTTTTCCAGAATCAGGGCATGCCGCTGTGCATCAGCATATAGGCGTGACAGATCCTTCTCGCTGACGTATTGGGCATAGGGCGCATAGCACTGATAATCGACCAGGCGGCGCAATCCAGGGTTGAATGAAAACCCCTGCCATTCCGCCTTGTGCGAGCAGACTCGGTAGTAGGCAACCCCCTCGACAACCTCACGCTCACCCAAATAAACGTAGGGGCTATGAGTCGCGAGATCGTGTGCAAAGCTGCGCAACCAAACCTGCAGCGCTTGCGGATCGGCCTCAAGCAAGACCCGAGACTCTTCAATAAAGCCGGGGCGATAGAACGCCCAATCGTCCTCGCAATGGAAGACCCATGAGGTCTTAACATGGGAATAAGCCAGATCGATTGAACGCAGCTGCCCCAGTCGCGGTACATTCACGAAAAACGTAGTGTGCTCACGCCAATGCTCTGGAATACAGGCCTGCACAGCTTGATCACCAGAGTCCTCGGTGATGAACACTTCGCGAATAGGCGTGCTATTAAAGACATCAAAACTGACAAGTGTCTGCGTGAGCAAATCGAAACGCCCACAACTGGTCACCACCAAGGTGATTTCGCTATCTTTGGAGAAAATCAAGACTCAACCTCTCGGAAACCCTGGGGGGTAATACTCCATCCATCCCGCGCAGCCAGCATGTCGTCACTTAGCAAATCTTGCTCGGCATAAGCAGGCCAGGCATCGCACTTCCAGCCTATGAAGTGAAAGTAAGGAAACTGTCGCAAGCCATCGCGATCGTTGCGCAGTTGCCCGCCCAACCAAATCCAGCGCTGCGGAAAATCAGGACTACCGTCATGCCAAGCGACGCGTCCGTTAGGCGTGCTGTAAGCCTCAACAAACTCACTAGAGCGCCGCCACGGATTAAGCGCATCGCTCACCCGCCGCAAAGCTGCAGGCCAGCTTTTGTAACGTATGAAGAGGCGACTGAAGGCTCCCTCATCAAAAGCATTATGCTCAACCGATGAAAGCTTCGCTTGCCAGCCGGGTACCTGCATAAAGGCTTCCCGCATCCTCGCGGTGTTTCGCAGCAGGCATAAGTGACCAGAAACACGTCGTTCGTGAGTCGACAACAAATCGAAGCGCTGCAGACGGTCTATAGTGAAATAGGCACGCAAATCGCCGTACACCAGATCAATATCACTGAAACCCCAAAAATCGAAACCCTCCAGCTCATCAGCATGTACATACCCTAGCGCCGGTTTCAGGTCGCAGAGCTTGTAAGGGCTACGCGGCTGAAACTCTATGCCCAATCGAGCAGATACCTTTGCGCAGTATTCGGCAAAACTGATAGACCGAAATTGCACATTGCTTGGCGCTTCGGCCGGTATGCCGCAATCAGTGAAGAAAATCCACTTTACATCAGGGTTATAACGGCAGCTCTGCAGGAAGAACGGCATCCAGAATGGCCAGCGGCCGAAGTAGGGAATGAGAAACAGCAGGCGCGGGGCGGTCATACCCAACCTCCCAGGCGGTTTCGCAGCTGGCATAACCAACCGGGCACAGGGTCAGGTCGCAAGGGCGCCTGCATCGCCTGCACGACCGCCTCACCTATACGCTCGAAACTATAACGCGACTCGGCAAGCTCCCGACCGTTAGCAGCGATCCTCGCGACCCAAGCTGAATCTGCGCGAAGTGTTGCGAGCTTAGTGCGTAACTCGTCAATTGTTCGATAAAGCACGATGTTTTGCATGTCGATAAAACCGAGTGCTTGGTTTTCTTCCTGCCCTTGGTCATAAGCCAGCAACACGCAACCACAGGCCATAGCCTCGAAGTTTTTGATCATATACTCGCCCATACCAACATCTGCACTCACAAAGAAGCGGATACGGTTAAGTGTATTAAGATAGTCTTCGCCAGACTTGGTACGGGTCGCCACCAGATTTTCCAACCGCGCCAACTCGTCGAGCAGCGCCTTGCGACCGCTATATGCACCGCTCTTAGTGCTTCCAACGAAACCCAACTCTATATCGCGCTCGCGACTAAGGTCGCGTAACAAAGCTTGGTCATAGCCCTTGGACACAAAATGCGCGTCAAATCCCTCCTCACGTAATCGCCGCGCGACCTCAAACCCCGAACTGATAATCCGCACCCAAGGCATCCGCCGATAATGCGCGCTGAACTTACCCGTGTACTTGCAAGGGATATAGTTCTGATAGGCGTCGTGCTCAAGAATAACCAGATTGGGCAACGAACGAATGAAGCGCCATTGCCGAACTTCCTTTTTGAAGCGCAAGAAAAACAGTATTCGGTCGTAATGCGCAACATCAACATTTTCGCGAAAGTACTGACGCAAGTTCGCTTGCTCGTCACTGCCCAGCCACCGTATGTCGCAGCTCGCGCTCGCACCGGCGATACCCTCGTAAAGCCGATCAAGAATTGCTCGCTGTTGCGCTTGAACCAGAAAAAGCACCTTCATCAGCACGGCCTCCCAAGCTGATACGTGGCAGCCCATCTGTTGCGTTGCAGAAGCACTTTTGGGTACTCCTTTGCCACTTTTTTTTGCGCTCCTAGTGCCTTAAGGAACGACTGCGGCTCGTCGAGCGGTAGTTGCAGTAAGACCTCTATGGGTAGGCACCACCACTCGCTGGCCAACATTTTATCAATTAAAAGCTCATCGAACCGATAGCGAATTACTCGCGCCGGAGTGCCAGCAACGATCGCGTAAGGCGGAACATCCCGAGTAACCAATGCACGCGCAGCTACAACGGCTCCTGTGCCTACGCTGACGCCTTCCATAATCATCGCCTCACGACCGATCCATACATCGTGACCGATGACTGTTGAGGGAACATTCGAGCTGTAATGAAATTTATCCACAACATGAGCAAAGGGATGGCTGCTTACCCAATTCAACGGATGCCCCGCTCGATCCTGACCAATCACAACACCATTGCCGATGGCACAAAAACGGCCAATCTGACTGACGTTAATCAACTCAGAACCGCTCCTGATGTAGCTCATAGCACTGATTTCAAGGTGATCGAAGTCCATTCGCACATCGCGCATAGCAACACCCGACTCCAGTATCAACTCTGCATTCGGCCTCAGATTGCTCAAGCTTGAAGAAAATTTTATACCCCGCCGCCGTAACCAGCGCCGACACAACGCATCTCTAACCGTCGCGAGCAAAGTCATCTGCCGTTGCATCCTTTTACGTTTTAAAGAAGTAGCTACAAAGACCCGACTTTTGCCAAACGTGCCGACCCACCGCTTCATCTGAGAAATGCTCATGAAGCTTTTGCTCATAACTATAAACGCCTGCCATTGACTGAGATGAACCAACAAGGCAATCCGCGAGAGCCTCCGCATCCCCGAACGGGAAAAGCGCTCTAACATCGCCTACCACCTCTGGTGCACCACCGCAGTCCGCAGCCAGTAACAGCACCCCTGCCGCCATCGCCTCAAGCAAAACCATGCCAAAGGGTTCGCGGTCAGACGTCAGCGCAAAAACATCGAAAGCCTTAAAATAACGACGCCCAGTGGGCACCTGTCCTAGAAAGCGTACTGATGCGCTCACCCCAAGCTCGTCGACCAAAGACTTAAGCGAAGCCTCAAGCCGACCACTGCCCATAATCGCTAGCAAACTGCCCGCTGGTAAATTTGGCAACGCAAGCGCGAACCCGCGGATCAGCGTCGCTTGGTCCTTATCCGGATGCAGCCTTCCAACATTACCAACCACCCAAGCGCCCTGCGGCAGCCCAAGGTGCTCGCGGGCCAATTCTCGTGAGAATTGCTCGGCCTGGACCGCGGCAACATCGATACGGTTGTACAGAGTCTCAATACGCTCAGCTGGCCAGCCTGGCAGTTGTTGGCGGATTTCGTCACGCACGGCATTAGAGACGCCTAGCAGCAGCAGGCGCGACTGGAACCGATTGATAAACAGGCGGCGCAAGGGGCGGTCGTATACGCCAAATGCGTGGTGCACGCCAATAACGGGCAGCGAGGTTCCGAGCAAGGCGATGTATATGGGCTTGAAACGGTGAGCAATGCAGGTAACAAAGTGCCGCGAGGCAGCCAACTTGGACAGCTCGCGGATGGCCCGCAGCTTCAGACCGCGCAGGTCGCGGCTTGAGTACTGGAGAAAAATCACCTCATCGGAGGCCGACCCCTGCCGGACCTCTTCATTGGCCGCGCCGGTTAGATAAACCGTGCAGACCCGATAGCGCGTACCCACAAATAACGCTGCGTACTGCCGGGCGCAGTCGAGAAAGGGGCCGTCATAGCCATGGCAGAGCTGTAGGACCCAAGGCGTTTGCTCAACTGCATCAGACCGATGCATACCCACCCACTCCGTCCTTAACCACCAAAATGTCTTCCATGATCAGGTACTGCAGGTCGGAGCCGAAGAACATGTCCAGCGCGTCGGTTGGTGAGCAGATCATCGGCTCGCCGCGGCGGTTGAGCGAGGTGTTGAGCGACACACCGTTGCCAGTGAGTTTCTCAAGCTCCAGCATCATGTCGTAGTACCGCGGGTTGTACTCGCGTTTGAGGACTTGGGCGCGCGAGGTGCCGTCTTCGTGCACCACTTCGCTGACGCGTGTCTTCCACTCTTCATTCACTTCGAAGGTGAAAGTCATAAACGGGCTCGGATGGTCGACCTTGAGCATCTGCGGGCCGACGGTGTCGAGCATCGACGGGCAGAAGGGTCTCCAGCGCTCGCGAAACTTGATTTGCTCGTTGATCCGGTCAGCCACGCCGGGGATGCTCGGGCAGCCGATGATCGAGCGACCACCCAGTGCGCGTGGGCCGAATTCCATACGTCCTTGGAACCAGGCGACTGGATTGCCCTCAACCATGATCTTGGCGATGCGCTGCGGCATGTCATCGATCTGCTGCCACTTAGGCGCGTTCGGGTGACGCGCGCAGGCGGCGATCACATCTTCGTTGGAGTAAGACGGACCGAGGTAGACGTGCTCCATCTTCTCCACCGGCACGCCGCGCTGGTGCGATACGTAGGCGGCAGCACCGACAGCTGTACCGGCATCGCCGGAAGCGGGTTGTACGAACAACTCTTTCACGTCGTCGCGGGCGATGATCTTCTGGTTCAACTTGACGTTCAGCGCGCAGCCGCCAGCGAAGGCGATCTTGCCTGTTTCGCGGATGATGTCACCGAGGTAGTGCTCCATCATCTGCAGCGCCAGTTTCTCGAACAGTGCTTGCATGCTGGCCGCGTAGTGGATGTAAGGGTCATCAGCGATATCGCCATGACGCTTGGGCCCCAGCCACTCGATCAGTTTCTTGGAGAAGTAGAAGCCCTTACCGTTCTCTTTATAACGACGCAGGCCAATCACGTTGGCGTACTCGGTGTTGATGATCAGCTCGCCGTTTTCGAACTTGGCCAAACGCGAGAAATCGTACTTACTGGCATCGCCATAAGGGGCCATGCCCATGACCTTGAACTCGCCATCGAGCATCTCGAAGCCGAGGAATTCGGTTATCGCGCCGTACAGGCCACCCAAAGAGTCCGGGTCATAGAACTCTTTGATTTTGTGGATCTTGCCGTTCTCGCCGTAGCCGAAGAAGGTGGTGGCGTACTCACCCTTGCCGTCGATGCCGAGAATCGCGGTTTTCTCGGTAAAGCCCGAGCAGTGGTATGCGCTGGCGGCATGTGCCAGGTGGTGCTCGACAGGCTCGATCTTGATCTTTTTCAGGTCGAAGCCGAGTTGCTGCAGGCACCATTGAATGTGTTTGTAGTAACGCTTGTAGCGGCGGTTACCCATGAGGATCGCGTCCAGCGCACGATCCGGGGCGTACCAGTAGCGCTTGGCATACTTCCAGCGTGCTTCGCTGAAGATGCTGATGGGGGCGAAAGGAATGGCCACCACATCAACTTCACTCGGTTTGATCCCGGCTTGCTCCAGGCAGAACTTGGCCGATTCATAGGGCATGCGGTTCTTCGCGTGCTTGTCGCGCACAAAGCGCTCTTCTTCTGCCGCTGCGATCAGCTTGCCATCGATATAGAGGGCCGCGGAGGGATCGTGACTGAGGGCGCCGGAAAGGCCGAGAATCGTCAGTGCCACTTACATACCTCATTGGGAAGCGTCGACCGCTGAGCGGTCGGGATGAGCGGTGAATGCACTGAGTGGTCCTGGCTATGCAGAACGAACACCCTGCTGGTGCACAATTGACGCTATTATAGCGAGGCGGCTCCCGGCTAGGTATCGCCATGTTCATCTTCAGAAACGAGCCACCTGCTATTAGCCAAGAGGCTTCAGCACTGGCGCGCTAAGCAGGTTTATCCAGCGCGCTCTCAAGCCAGACGGCTAACGGGCTGTCGACCGGCCAGTTGCGAATCAATCGCGCCCGATCGACAGCCGCTGCACGCTGCCAACTCGCATAACGGCGATGCACGCGCAATGCATCCAGGTCGATCAAGGCAATACGCCCGCTATCCCAGAGTAAATTGGTAGCCTTGAGGTCGCCGTGACTGATGCGCGCTGCCGCCAACTGCGAGAACAACTGCTGCAGCGCCTCGCCTACGGCCTCTGGCGGCGGCTGATGACCTTCATGACCGAGCAATTGAAAAAGGTCTTGTCCAGCGCTGTAGGCATTAATCAGGTAAGCCCGTTCACGCAGCCAGAAGCGTCGTCGTTCGATCACCGCGACGGGTGCTGGTGTGGCGATGCCCAGTTGCGCTAAATGATGACCAGCAACCCAGCTGTGCCAGGCGCGACTCGGCCGCCAGCAGCGCTTGAGCCAGTGCAAGAGGTTCTTGATGTTGTAGCGTTTGATTACCCAGGTTTGCCCACCTGTGGCGATACGCGCCACGGTTGCCGAACCGCCCTGCTTCAGCGACTCGCCTGCGGCAATCGCCGCATCCGGATCAGCCAATACGGGTGCCAACGTGTCCAGCGCGTCACGCCGCACGGCACGCAGCAGTCCGGCGCCGCGTTCGACCGCAAACAGGCTGCAGTCGCGGCCAATCTTGCGCAGGTAATCGCGCAGGCGCCAGCGTCGTACTTTCGCAATTTCTTTGAGCAGCGCCTCCAACGGTAGCGCGTGCTCGCCGTTCACCAACAGGTAGTGCACCAGCAACTCTTCGATAACCGGCTCTAGGTACGCCGGCAACTGCGCGAAGAACATCCCTAGGTTGGCCAGCACGCGCTCACGCGACAGAGCCTGGCCGGGCATCTCGATGCGCACGCCGCCGCCGTCGATCACATACAGGCGCCCTGCGTGACGCATCAGATTGTCCAAGTGCAGGTCGTCTTGCCACAAGCCAACGCGGTGCAGTTGAGCGATGGCGCCAAGAGCTTCGCCCAGCACCTGCTGCTGGGCATCGCTTAGCGGCGCCTCATGCGCGACTGCATCCCAGGCCTCAGCCAAGCTCTGCGCACCGTCGAGGTAATCGAACAGCAGCCAGGCGCCCTGAGCGCTTTCTGCCGCTGCCAGCAGCGCTGGCGTGTCCATGCCTTGCGCGGACAGTGCCAACGCACCCTGCTGCTCACGCTGAAACTGACGTGCCGCTCGTGTCCCCACCAGCAGCTTGGCCAGCACAGAACGTCCCTGCCACTGCGCCAGCGCAACATAACGCTGCCCGGGCAATACGCGCAGCCACTGGCTGATGTACAGCGAGTCGCCTGAGGGCAATTGCAGGGTCACAGGCAAGGCGGGTGAACGCCCAGCACGGGCCAGTTCAACAAGGGTCATCTGCGGCGCTCCTGATTGTTCCGCTGCTGCCAGAGCCTTGCCTCGACCAAGGACGCAATCAAAACCATCATTCCCGCCCCTCAAAATACTGCAGCACCAGACGAATACGCGCCTTATCAGCTGCGCCCAACCGCTCGCGCTCGCAATAGGACAGGTAAAAGCGCAGCCGCTGGGTGCGGGATAATCGGTACTTGGCCACTTTGTCCAGGCAGGCCAAGTCCTTGACGATGCGGTGACGCAACAACGGCCCCCACCAAAAGGTGCCGGTCGGGCAATCGATCAGGTAAAGACTGGCCTGCTCGTCCACCAGCAGGTTGCGCCACTTCAAATCGTTGTGGGTAAAATGGTGCGCATGCAATGTGCGCGTCGCCGCGGCGAGTTGCTCGCTCATCCGCGCCACCCAGGCACGGTCGCGCAGACGCGGGTCGCCTTTATTCGCCAGCTGCGCAAGGTCTTCGGTGCCGCGCAACTCTTGGGTGATCAGCGCACCACGCACAAACGCGCCATGGTGGCGTTCAAGCCCAAAAGCGATAATTGGCGCAGTGGGAATACCCCAGCGCTCGAACTGCCGCAAGTTCTGCCATTCCGCCTTGATCCGCGGGCGCCCGATAAAGCGCCGCAAGCCCTTGCCAGCCGCGCTGTAACGCTTGATGTAATAACGCAGCCCGCCAACCTGCACCAGAATCACCTCGGACAAAATATCCGAGGTGATGCGCCTTCCCTCTAGTGCAAACACGGCATCAAGATTGCCGAAAGCCTGGTGCGCTGCCAGCGCAGCCTCATCACGCACCCGCCACTCACTCATGCGCGACCCCCGGTGCGTATTTGCGGGCATAGCGCTGCTGAAGTTTATCGGCCCGCTGTTGCAGCCAGGTCAGCAGGCGCACCTCGTCGCGCAGCAGTTGGCGCAGCGGGCGCGGGTTGCCAGCGGCCTGGAAATAGGCGCGCAGAAAACGCATGCGGTCGGCGCGGGTCAGGCCGATATGCAGGGCGGAGAAGTACAGCCCGGCCAGATCTTTGTCGCGCCAGCGGCGTGGCACCTTGGCGCGCACTTGAGCGCGGTGCAGGTCGATCAGCGATAGGCGCAGATTGTCGGCCGCCACTGGCGTGTCCGTGTGCAGCAAAAAATGGCAGATATAGCAGTCACGATGATTGACCCCCGCGCGGTGCATCGCGCCGGTCATACGCGCGACCTCATCAATCAGTGCTCGCTTGAGTTGCGGCTCAGGCGCCTGCTCGACCCAGCCGAGGGTCAGTTGCTCCAAGTCGGTGGTCGGCGCCAGTTCTTCAGTGACAATAAAGGAATGCTGGGCCGCTGGATTGCTGCCGCGCTCGCCATAAGCCACAGCAGTCATGGTCGCGACACCGACCTCGGTGAGGCGCTGAATGGCGTCCCACTCCTGGCGCGCACCAAGCACCGGCAGTTTGGCGGTGAGCAGGTTCTTGACGATTTCACCCCAGCCGATGCCACGGTGGATCTTGACGAAATAACCGCGCCCATCGACTTCGGTACGCAGCGTGCGGCGGCCTTCCAGCTCGCGGTAGACCTGCCCCTGTAGCGTTTCGACAGCGGCAAAGGCATCACGCCCGGCCCACAAGGTTTTAAAGGGTTCAGCCAAGACCAGCTTCATGGACGCGCCGCCAGGATGATGTCGGCCGCACGCTGCGGCATGGAGTACAGATCAGCGCTGTCGGCATAGGCCAGACCATTGCGTGACCAGAACGCACGGCGTTGATCGTCGGCCAGCATGTCAGCGAGCAGATGATTCAAACGCTCTTGGTCAAACGGGCTGGCCAGCACGCGCCCGGCATCGGCATCACGGATGTAGTGGGCGTAGCCGCACACGTCGGTGACCAGCACCGGCAGGCCGGACACCAGCGCCTCCAGCAGTACGGTGCCGGTGTTTTCGTTGTAGGCCGGATGAATCAGTAGATCAGCACCCAGCAGGAAACGCGGAATATCGCTGCGCCCTTTGAGAATGTGTACCTGATCAGACACGCCCAGCGCCTTAGCCTGCAACTGGAACGCGCGCGGATCATCCTGACCAATGGCGATGAGTCGGGTGCGTTGCTTCAATTCGCGCGGCAAGGCAGCCAGGGCTTTCAGGCTGCGATCCAGGCCCTTGGTTTTGAAGCCAGAGCCGATCTGCACCAACAGCAGGTCGCTGTCGGCCAACTTGAATTCGGCGCGGAACTCGGCGCGGATCTCCGCCGCATTGGCCGGCGCGCGGCGGTCAGCGGCGATGCCCGGCGGCAGCAGGTGAAAGCGCTGCAGTGGCGTGTGGTAATGCTTGATAAAAAGCGGCTGCTGCACTTCGGAGATCATCAGAATCTCGGTCTTTGACTCGGGGGCAAACACCGCCCGCTCGTAATCGGCGAAGTGCTTGTAACGGCCCCAGCGTTTGTAAATCGGCGCGCGCAGGGTTTGTGCCTTGTCTTCATAGCAGCCATCGGCGGCGTAGTAGACGTCCAGGCCGGGCATTTTGTTGAAGCCGATCACCCGATCGACTGGGCGCTTGGCCAGGTCGGCCTCGACCCAAGCGGTGAGCTTTTCATTGCGTTTGTGGTTGAACAGCGCCTTCACCGGCACCACCACCACGTCAAAACCTGCCGGCACGTCACCCTCCCAGATTGGCGTGTAGACGCGAATGGCATGACCACGCGCCTGACACTCCAGGGCAATGCGCATAAAGTCGCGCTGCAGGCCGCCGAAGGGGAAATACTTGTAGAGGATAAAAGCCAACTGCATCAGGTGCGCCCTTCAACCGTGTAGCCCGGATAAAATCCGGGAAAAAATCGCGACAGCGCCATCAAGTGACGTCCTCGGCCAGCAGCAATGCCTGCAATTGTATGGCGACGCGTTCGGCGTCTAACCCGTCGAAGCAGGGTTTGTGGCGATCACCAGAGCCGGCATTCGGCCCTGTGGCGCAAAGGTGCACCTGACCACGGCCATAGGCCCCCACGCGCCCCGGTAAGGTCGGGCCATACAGCGAAATACTCGGCACATCCAGCGCAGCGGCCAGATGGCCGAGACCGGTGTCCACGGCCACACAGGCACTGGCACCGGCTATCACTTTGGCCACACCTGCCAAGTTGAGTTTGGGCAGCACCGCCGCGTTTTCAATGCCGGCGGCTATTCGCTCGGCGCGCGCCTTCTCGGTCTCATTGCCCCAGGGCAGGCGTATGGCCCAGCCTTGCGCACTCATCTGTTCAGCCAGCGCACGCCACTCGGCTTCCGGCCAGTGCTTACTGGGCCGCGCGAGATCAGCCAGTTGCGCGCGATTAAGGCCGTAATCACCGATGCTGTCCGGCAGTGCATAGCCGAGCGCTTGGGCAAATAACTGGCGCGTGCGCTCAAGGGCGTGCTGCTCCTTTGGCACGGCGTAGGCACGGTCGTAGAAACGGCTGGCCAGTGGCTCACGGGCTGAATCACGGTCCAGGCCAGCAATCGGCGCGTTGACGTAACGGGTCAGCCAGGCACTTTTCAGCAAGCCTTGGGCATCGATTACCAGGTCGTACCGGGTCTCGCCAAGGCGCTGCTTAAAGCGCTTCCACTCACCGTTCTTAAACGTTTTCCACAGGTGCTTGCGCCAGCGGCGGATGGCCACCGGAATCACCTGCGCCACGGCCGGGTGCCAGGCGGGAATTTCGGCGAAGCCCTCCTCCACAACCCAGTCAAACTGGATGCCGGGAATGGCGCGCGCCGCATCGGTGAGAGCCGGCAGGGTATGCACCACATCGCCCAGCGAAGAAGTTTTGATCAACAGTACCCGCAAGCTATTCAACCTCGACCGGGTCGGCCACCAGGCGATCCAACGCCTCAATCACCCGGCGCGGCTTGAGTTGGCCCAAGCAGTCGTAATGGCCGAAACGGCAGGTGCGCTCGAAGCACGGGCTGCATTCCAAACCCAGGCGGACGATTTCCACCTGCTCGGCCAACGGCGGGGTAAAGCCCGGCGAGGTTGAGCCGTAAACCGCCACCAGCGGACGGTTCAGCGCCGCCGCCACATGCATCAAGCCGGAATCGTTGGACACCACGGCGCCGGCGCACGACAGCAGATCGATGGCTTCAGCCAGGCTGGTTTCGCCGGCCAGATTCACCGCCTCTTCGCGCAGACCCGGAATCAGCCGGCCGCGGATGTCCTCGCCGACCGGGTGATCGTTTTTCGAGCCAAATATCCACACCTGCCAGCCGGCACGGATCTTCAGCTCGGCGACCTTGGCGTAATGCTCGCTCGGCCAGCGCTTGGCTTCACCAAACTCAGCCCCCGGACACAGCGCCAGCACCGGACGATCCAAGCTCAGGCCGAACTTGGCCAGGGCGGCGTCGCGACTTTGCGCATCGATCTGCAAAGACGGGCGCGGGTACGGCTGTGGCAACGCAGCACCCGGCTCAAAGGCCAGCGCCATAAAGCGCTCGTTCATCAGCGGGTAGCGCTGTTTATCCAGGGTGCGGATATCGTTGAGCAGGCCGTAGCGCAACTCGCCCTTCCAGCCCGTACGTTTGGGGATACCGGCGAAAAACGGCACCAAAGCGGACTTGAGTGAATTAGGCAGCAGAATCGCCTGATCATACTGGCCAGCCAGCGATTTACCGATCTTGCGCCGCGTGGCCAGCTCCAGCACGCCGTGGCCAAGCGGAAAGCTCAGGGCCTGCCGGACTTCAGGCATGCGCTCAAGAATCGGCCGACTCCACTCGGGAGCCAGCACATCGATTGCACAGCCGGGGTAGCGCTGTTGCAGACACTGGAACAGCGTCTGCGCCATCACCATGTCACCCACCCAGCTGGGGCCTACGATCAGTATTTTCATGCCTATTCCAGAAACGACCAAGGAGGCTTTCGCCTCCTGGACAGACTTAACGCTCGACTATCAGCCTAGCCTGCATCGCCGAATCCAATTGCATCCGGCCAACGCTTGCAGCTTATTTAACCAGGGTGCGCCACTCGGCGTGGGCATCGGTTTTACCGGTGACCAGATCGAAATAAGCGGTTTGCAGCTTCTCGGTGATCGGCCCACGACGTCCTGCGCCGATCTGCCGGCCATCGACTTCACGGATCGGCGTAACTTCAGCGGCGGTGCCGGTAAAGAAGGCTTCATCAGCGATATACACCTCATCGCGGGTGATGCGCTTCTCGACCACTTCAAGACCATGCTCGGCCGCCAGGGTGAGGATGGTGTTGCGGGTAATGCCGTTCAGGCACGAAGTCACTTCCGGGGTGTAGATTACGCCGTTCTTGACTAGGAAGATGTTCTCGCCCGAACCCTCGGCCACGTAGCCTTCTGGGTCCAACAGCATGGCCTCGTCGGCACCGCCGGAGATAGCTTCCTGCAGCGCCAGCATCGAATTGATGTAGTTGCCGTTAGCCTTGGCGCGGGTCATCGAGATGTTGACGTGGTGACGGGTAAAGGAGCTGGTGCGCACCTTGATGCCGACCTGCAGGGCTTCATCACCCATGTACGCGCCCCAGCTCCAGGCTGCGACGATCAGGTGGGTTTTCAAGCCACTGGCGCGCAGGCCCATGGCTTCAGACCCGTAGAACACCATGGGGCGAATGTAGGCGCTTTCCAGGTTGTTCTCACGCACGGCGGCGCGCGTGGCTTCGTTGACCTCGTCTTTGCTGTACGGAATCTTCATGCCCATGATGTGGGCAGAGTCGAACAGGCGGTCGGTGTGCGCTTGCAGGCGGAAAATCGCCGTGCCTTGCGGGGTGTTGTAGGCGCGCACGCCTTCAAAAACGCCCATGCCGTAGTGCAGAGTATGGGTCAGCACGTGAGTGGTCGCGTTGCGCCACTGCACCAGCTCGCCGTCATACCAGATCACGCCATCACGATCGGCCATCGACATAATTGCCTGCTCCTCACATTCGATTGGTACAGCACTCGTCGACCACACTTGGCGGCCGACCGCTAGATAAATTCAGTTCAAACCCAGCGCGCGCCAAAGGCGCATCACCGTATGCCGCTCATCAGCAAACTGCTCGCCGCTGACCACCCCCGGCTGTTTTTGCAGGGCCTGGCGGTGCGCCGCTGAACGGTAGGCTTTGTAAATCGCCTGCAGTAATTGGGCATCTTCAGCCGACAGCAAACCCAACCGCTCCAGCCCTTCCAGAATGCGAATATTGTCTGTGAACTCAAGCAATTCCGGGTGCTGGCGCGACCATGCCAGGGCCGCGTATTGCACCATAAATTCAATATCGACGATACCTCCGGCATCCTGCTTGAGGTCGAACGGCATATTGGGTTCGAAGGCATTCGCGGCCGTACCCGCTGCGGTGGCCTTGCTGCCGAGGTTATCGCGCATCTTCGCGCGCATCTCGCTGACCTCGGTGCGCAGCGTGGCAAGGTCACGCTCGCGGCCCAGCACGGCGGCGCGAACCGCCTCGAATGCCTTGCCGACGCGCGGGCAGCCGACCAGCACCCGCGCGCGCACCAACGCTTGGTGCTCCCATGTCCAAGCCTCACCCTGCTGGTAGCGCTTGAACGCGCCCAGCGAGCTGACCAGCAAGCCTGCTGCGCCTGATGGCCGCAAGCGCATGTCCACCTCATACAGCTGGCCGGAGTTGGTCTGCGTCGTCAGCAGGTGAATGATGCGCTGGCCCAGACGGTTAAAGAATTGCGCGCCATCGATGGGCTTCTCGCCATCGGTTTCAGCCTGCGGGTCGCCGTCGTGGATAAACACCAAGTCGAGGTCCGAGCCATGCCCCAACTCGATACCACCGACCTTGCCATAGCCGACGATGACAAAATCCGGATCGCAGATGCTGCCATCAGCCCGTCGCGGCGCGCCGTAGCGGCTCACCGTGTGACGCCAGGCCAGCGCCAGCACCTGATCAAGAATGGCCTCGGCCAGCCAGGTCAGGTAATCCGACACCTTCATCAGTGGCAACGTACCGGCAATCTCGGAGGCCGCTACACGCAGTCGATGGGCCAGTTTGAAGTGACGCAGGGCCTCCATCTGCTGCTCCAGATCCTCTTCGGGAATACGCATCAGCCGCTCGCGCAGTTCAGCGGCCAGTTCGGGGGCCAAAGGCGGCTTGAACAACCGGCCTTCATTGAGCAGTTCATCGAGCAGCAGCGGGAAGCGGGTGATTTGCTCGGCGATCCACGGGCTGGCGGCGCACAGGGTCAGCAAGCGCTGCAAGGCGCTGGGGTTTTCCGTGAGCAACACCAGATACGCCGAACGCCGCGCCACGGCTTCGATCAGCGGCAGCACCCGCTCTAATACCAAATCCGGGTTGGCATGCTCCACAGCTTGCGCCATGAAACGCGGAATAAAGGCATCCAACCGCTCGCGACCCAGACGTTGCATGGCGCGCACCTGATTGCCATTGCGCAAGCCGGCCAAGCGTTGCCAGGCCGATTGCGGCTCGGCAAACCCCGCTTCGGCCAACTGCCGACAGGCCGCCTCTTCGTCCTGCACATCCTCCCAAAGCGGCAGCCATTCGGCACCGGCGACTTCTTCGGTCGGCGCGCCCTCTTCTTCGTCCGGGTCGGCAATTACCTGGCGGAAGTGCCAATCCACCCGGCCGCGCCAGTGCATCAACTGATCATGGAAGGCCTGCCAACTGTCGAAGCCCATAATAAAGGCCACGCGCGCACAGTCCTGATCATTGTCGGGGAGCATCTGCGTTTGCCGGTCGTCGATGGCCTGCAAGGCATGTTCGGCATAACGCAAAAAGGCATAACCGTCGCGCAGCTCGTCGGTCACCGCTGCGGGCAGGTAGCCCTGGTCGCGCAGGGTATTGAGCACGGCAAACAGCGAGCGCTGCTGCAAGCTAAGGTCGCGACCGCCGTGAATCAGTTGGAAGGCCTGAGCGATAAATTCCACCTCGCGGATGCCGCCCGCGCCCAGCTTGATGTTCTCGGCCATGCCCTTGCGCCGCACTTCCTGCTGGATCAACTGCTTCATCGCGCGCAACGCTTCAATCGCCGAGAAATCCAGATACCGCCGATAGACGAAGGGCCGCAGCATCTGCAGCAACTGCGCACCGGCCACCTGATCGCCACCGACCACCCGCGCCTTGATCATGGCGTAGCGTTCCCAGTCGCGGCCCTGATCCTGGTAGTACTGCTCCAACGCGTTAAAGCTGAACACCAGTGCACCGCTTGAGCCATAGGGGCGCAAGCGCATGTCGGTGCGGAAGACAAAGCCTTCGACGGTGATGGCGTCCAGCGCCTTGATCAGCTTCTGGCCGAGGCGAATAAAGAATTCCTGATTGTCCAACGCACGCTTCACCCCTTCAGTCTCGCCGCCTTCGGGATAACCGAAGATCAAGTCGATGTCCGAAGACAGGTTCAGCTCATGCGCGCCCAGCTTGCCCATGCCGAGGATGACCATGTGCTGAGGCTGGCCACTGCGCTGCCCAATAGGCGTGCCGAATTGCGCGCAATGGCGTGTATAGAGCCATTGATAGGCCTGATCAATGCAGGCATCGGCCAAGTCAGACAGATCGCGGCAGGTTTCAATCAGATCGGCCTGACGGCTGACATCGCGCCAGATAATGCGCAGCTGCTGGCGATTGCGAAAGCGCCGCAAACGGCGGCCTAGGTCGTCCTCATCGGCGGCGTCGGCTAATGCCTGCGCCAGATGGCCGCAGAGTTCACCGACCTTGAAGCTGCGTTCAAGCTCACCGCTGGCGGCCAGGTCGAGCAGCATCTGCGGATCACGCACGCCTTGCTGCACAACGAAATCGCTGGCTGCACTAACCCGCCGCAACGCGTCCATCCGCTCAGCAGGCCACTGCGCAAAGGCTTGTGTGGCGGCAGTTGAGCGCTCACTGAAGGCCTGCTGTAACGACTGTTCGGCACGTGCAGCGAGGGGCGACAGGGCAGCGGGCAAGACGGCCAGCAGGGGCAGGGTCATGGTCTATCCTTTTTAGCGAACTGCTCCCTGACCACGGCGAACACCAAACACGTACTCCAGCCTTGGTCATACGGAGAACAGAAAAATAATTGTAGTTTTACTACCAAAGAATGTATCCCAAAGGCTGAAATTGGCGTCGGAATGTAGTAAAACTACACGAAGCCGGCCCTACCCCCGGTCAATCCAAGAATTCACGTGGCCACTCATGAAGTCGGCCGCGAAACCTGGCCTCCGATTCTGGAAGCCTTTCCGCCCTGGAGCAAGCCATGCAAGACCTCGATCCCGTCGAAACCCAGGAATGGCTGGACGCCCTTGAGTCCGTCCTCGAACACGAGGGTGAAGACCGCGCGCATTACCTGATGACCCGCATGGGCGAACTGGCCACCCGCAGTGGCTCGCAGTTGCCGTATGCGATCACCACGCCCTACCGCAACACCATCCCGCTGACCCACGAAGCACGCATGCCTGGCGACCTGTTTATGGAACGCCGCATCCGCTCGCTGGTGCGCTGGAATGCGTTGGCCATGGTGATGCGCACCAACCTGAAAGACTCCGACCTGGGCGGTCACATCTCCAGCTTTGCCTCCTCGGCGACGCTGTATGACATTGGCTTCAACTACTTCTTCCAGGCCCCCACCGAGGAGCACGGCGGCGACCTGATCTTCTTCCAGGGCCACGCATCGCCCGGCGTGTATGCCCGCGCCTACATGGAAGGCCGCATCACGGAAGAGCAGATGAACAACTTCCGCCAGGAGGTCGATGGCCAAGGCCTGTCGTCCTACCCGCACCCCTGGCTGATGCCGGACTTCTGGCAGTTCCCGACCGTGTCCATGGGGCTTGGCCCGATCCAGGCGATCTACCAGGCACGCTTTATGAAGTACCTGGAAGCGCGCGGCTTTATTCCGGCCGGCAAGCAGAAGGTCTGGTGCTTTATGGGCGACGGCGAATGCGACGAGCCGGAATCGCTCGGCGCGATCTCCCTGGCCGGCCGCGAGAAGCTGGATAACCTGATCTTCGTCATCAACTGCAACCTGCAGCGCCTCGACGGCCCGGTGCGCGGTAACGGCAAGATCATTCAGGAACTCGAAGGCGTGTTCCGTGGCGGCGGCTGGAACGTCAACAAAGTGGTGTGGGGCCGTTTCTGGGACCCGCTGCTGGCCAAAGACGTCGACGGCATCCTGCAACGTCGCATGGACGAAGTGGTGGATGGCGAATACCAAAACTACAAGGCCAAAGACGGCGCGTTCGTGCGAGAGCACTTCTTTAACTCGCCGGAACTCAAGGCGATGGTGGCCGATCTGTCCGACGATGAGATCTGGAAGCTGAACCGTGGCGGCCACGACCCGTACAAGGTCTACGCGGCCTACCATCAGGCGGTCAACCACAAGGATCAACCCACCGTGATCCTGGCCAAAACCGTCAAGGGGTATGGCACCGGCGCCGGCGAAGCGAAGAACACCGCGCACAACACCAAAAAAGTCGATGTCAACAGCCTCAAGCAGTTCCGCGACCGCTTCGACATCCCGGTCAAGGACGACGAACTGGAAAGCCTGCCCTTCCTCAAGCCCGAAGAAGGCAGCGCCGAAGCCCGTTACCTGAGCGACCGGCGTGCTGCACTGGGCGGTTTTGTACCGCAGCGTCGCAGCAAGAGCTTCAGCATCCCGACGCCGCCGCTGGACACCCTCAAGGCCATCCTCGACGGCTCGGGCGACCGTGAAATTTCCACCACCATGGCCTTCGTGCGCATCCTCGCGCAGTTGGTGAAAGACAAAGACATCGGCTCACGCATCGTCCCAATCATCCCGGACGAAGCGC
>LNFM01000967.1_pt1 | contig 67783 bp, 60 predicted proteins | sample 596031 | NCBI WGS metagenome assembly LNFM01 (sample SAMN04254537, study PRJNA301005) | activated carbon metagenome | isolation source: dual media filters at the Ann Arbor, Michigan drinking water treatment plant | place: USA: Ann Arbor
CACCTCTTCCCATTCCGAACAGAGAAGTTAAGCCCGATTGCGCAGATGGTACTGCATAACTGTGGGAGAGTATGTCGCCGCCTTCTTTTTGAAAACCTCTATCATTTATTTGATAGAGGTTTTTTGTTTATATCAAGTTTTAGAAAAGTTACATAGTTGTTATGAGATCACATATTTTGGATAATGCTAAATCGCGTAAGTGATAGTAGCGGCATCCTTTTCTTTTTTTCTTAAAAAAGAAAAGATATAGCGAATAGCACGACCCTTGGGGCACGCCATAAAAATTAAACTAAGTATTGGTATTAAAATATTTAAGTTCTAGAGTATCTGGTGTGTGAAAGAGAGTGTTGGAAAAATAGAATTGGTAATAATTAATTTATTAAATATACTGTAGTACTCTTTCTAAAGCCATTCCACGTGAACCTTTTATTAAAATAGTTTTGTTTGAAAAATGATTTTCATTAAGAAAGAGAACAAATGATTCAAAGTCTTTATAAAAGAAGTGATTATTTCTATTGTTTTTATTTAAATAAAAATCTTTTCCAATAAAATAACAAGTAATTTTATCTTCTTTGTTTAAATAGTTGACAATTGATTTATGTTCCTCAATACTTTCATCACCTAATTCAAACATATCACCAATAATAATTACTTTATTGTTTTTTTCTAGTTGTATAAAATTTTCTAATGCTACTAACATGCTACTAGGGTTTGCATTATAGGCATCTAAAATGATTTCATTTGTGTTTTTTGAGAGTAATTGAGAACGATTGTTGTCGGGAATATAACTTTCTATAGAGCTCTTTATATCTTCATCAGAAACCCCAAAATAATGACCAATTGTTATAGATGCATTTATATTATTTGCATTATAAAATCCAATTAAATGTGATTTTATGACTGAATTATTGAAATGAATATTGACTAATGGATTGGCAGTAATGTTCTTTATAAAAACATTTGCATTGTCCATTTCGGTGCTGAATGTTATTCTATTCATGTCTCTAGTTTTTTCTTCTTGTATTTTATCATCAATATTTACAAAAACTTTTTTATCATTAAGTCTAATGTAGTCATACATTTCACTTTTGCCTTTTATTACTCCTTCAACACCACCAAATCCCTCTAAATGTGCTTTTCCAAAATTTGTAATATATCCAAAATCTGGATTTGTAATTTCACATAAAAATTGAATTTCTTTTTGGTGATTAGCACCCATTTCAACAATTCCAATTTCAGTTTCACTATTGAAAGATAAAATTGTTAAAGGAACTCCTATGTGATTGTTTAAATTTCCTAATGTAGCTTTAGTTTTATATTTTTTTGATAGTACAGTTTGTATTAATTCTTTAGTTGTAGTTTTTCCATTGCTACCTGTTAATGCTATTATAGTTAGTTTTAGATAGTTTCTGTGATATTTTGCTAATTCTTGTAAAGCAACTAGACTATTTTGTACAATGATAGTTCTATGATCGATGTAATAATCTGGATTATCTATTATAGCGTATATGGCACCGTTTTCTAATGCTTCTTTTGCGAATGTATTAGCATCATACTTTTCGCCTTTTATAGCAACAAAGAAAGATTTTGGTTTTACTTTTCTTGTGTCGATAACAATATCATTTGATTGTAAAAATAGCTTGTGGATATTTTTTATGTCCATATTAAGAAATGAATTGAAAACAAAAAGCCCTAATTAAAGGGCTTTTTGTTTAGTATGTTAAAGTATTATCTTTTCTTTTTGTTTCTAGCTGATTTTTTTGAATCAGATTTTGGTCCTACTCTAGACATTGCACATCTAAATCCGATATAGTCTGTAGCCATATCTTGAGGGAAGTATCTTCTTTGTGCAGGATCTAACCAGTATGCTCTATCTCTCCAAGAACCACCTTTATATACTCTTACATCATCATTTACTAAAGTTGTTCTTTTACTTGACTTGTCAAATTTACGAATCATATTTCCAATACTGTCTGTAGATACATTGTGTTTTGGAGAATCATACATTCTTTGTTCGTCTTTTAACTTACCATCACCTTCTTCTGATGAACCAAAATCAAAATATCTAGTAGATTGTTTGTCACCATCTCTATAATTTCTGTGGTCGCTTTTGTCAAAGTTTTGTCTTAAATAAGTTTCTTTTTCATCAACAGGAACCTGAGCTATTTGCCCAATAAAGTTTCTTGCCATAACTCTACCATTTGGTAAAGTATCAAATTTTTGAGTTTCTTGAGTAACTAATTCAACTTTTCCGTCTTCACCAATTTTATTTTTAGTATAAACGTTACCTCTAAAATAGTTAAAATCATTAGCTTCGTCATCAATTATTGGTCTGTAAACGTCAGCTACCCATTCAGCAACGTTACCTGCCATGTCATAAAGACCAAAATCGTTTGGAGGATATGATTTAACTTTATTTGTAATATCTGCTCCATCATCAGACCATCCAGCTATTCCACCGTAATCTCCTTTTCCTTGTTTGAAGTTTGCTAATTGGTCACCTTTAATTTGTCTTTTTCCAGAACGAGTGTAACTTCCAGACCAAGGATATTTCTTTTGACCTTTATAGATATTGTATTCTCTTTGGCCTACGTCAGCAGCAGCTGCATATTCCCATTCTGCTTCTGTTGGTAGTCTATACTCTGGTAAAATTAAACCTGAAGTTCTTTGTGCGTAAACATTTTTAGCACCACTATTTCCATTTGCATTAGCAGTTCCTCCACCAGCACCAGCAGCTCCATTACTTTTAGCTCCACCTTTTTGTCCTTTTTGTAAAACAATTTCTTGATTTCCACCATAAGTTTTAGTAGGAGCAGCAAGATAAGTTTCAGTATCAAACGTTGCATCTGCTTTTACATCAACTACTTTTGAATCTTTTTTCAAAAATCTTTGTTGTTCTAATATAGATTCGTTTACTCTATTTGTTCTCCATTTTGCAAATTCAGTTGCTTGAATCCAGTTAACACCTACAACAGGATATTCAGCGTATGCTGGATGTCTTAAGTAGTTGTTTGTCATGGTTTCGTTGTAACCTAATCTGTTTCTCCACACTAAAGTATCAGGTGAAGCTCCTTCATAGATGTTTTTATAATTATCTTCTTCCGGTGGAAAAACTCTTTTTAACCAATCAAGATATTCCATGTACATTAAGTTGGTTACTTCAGTTTCATCCATATAAAAAGACTGAACGTGTTGTTGATTTGGTGTGTTGTTCCAATCATGCATTGGGTCATCTTGAACTTTACCCATTGTAAAAGTTCCACCTTCAACTAACACTAATCCTGGGCCAGTTGCTTGCTTTTTAAATTTAGAAGCATACTGAAATCCACCTTTTTTGTCGTTAATTTTCCATCCAGTAGCTTTTGATCCACCTTTAGAATTCGATTTTTTGCTACAACTTGATACACTAGCCATTAATGCTAGTACAAGTAACAACCTGATTGCCATAAATTTGTTTACTTTCATACTCTTAGTAGGTAATAAATTTTCGAGGCGCAATATAAGAATTAACCTTGAAATTGCAACATCTTTTTTAATAATAGTAAAAATTATTTTTTCTTGAACTATTTATTAACGTTAACTTGTGTTTATTATTGTATGTCAAATATTAATTTTATTTTTACATTCAGTAATATTTGAAAAATAATTGCGTTACTATGTACTATGAAAAAGATTTATTTTTATTTATTTCTGCTTAGCGGTGTTTTGGTTTTTGCACAGCAAAGTAAAAATATAACTATCGATTGGATTGATAAAACTAATTATTCGTTCGGCGAATATAAAGTTAATGTTCCTGTTTTTAAAACAGATAGCTATAATTTTGATTTTGCAAAGAAAGAAATTGTTTTCACAAGCAAAGTAGAAGTTAGTGATTTAATTGATGAAAATTCTTTGATGATTTCTGATATTGTCTATGAAGCAATTCTAGAGAGTCAATTAGGAGATTTAAAAAAAGAAAACATTAAAAATTCTATTTCAGCATCATTGAAAAATGTCATTGCTCGAGATAAAAAATATGTTGTCTTGCAATTTTATCCAATTATTAAAGATGGCATTGGTTATAAAAAGGTAAAATCACTTAATTACACATACAATATTTCTTCTGTTTCTAATAAAACTAATTTTCTTCAAAATCAATTTAGTATTTCAAATTCAGTTTTATCTAGTGGTAAGTGGAGTCGTTTTTATGTTGAAAAATCTGGTGTTTACAAATTATCTAAGTCGTTTCTTTCTAGTTTGGGATTTGATATGAATTCTGTAAATCCAACTAAAATTAAGATTTATGGAAATGGTGGACGAATGCTTCCTTTGTCAAATGCTCAATATTATCCAGATGACTTAGAGGAAAATGCCATTCAAGTTATTGGAGAACAAGATGGTTCTTTTGGTAATGATGATTATATCTTGTTTTATGCAGAAGGAGTTGATAATTGGAGTCAAGAAAATGAAACACATTTAAATTTATATTCTGATAGGTCTTATTACTATGTAAATGTTGTTGGAGCTGATGGGAAAAGGATAAGTTTAATGCCTCAACCTTCGGCTGGATCCACTTTAAATTTGACCACGTTTGATGATTATCAATTTCACGAGGTTGATTTGACTAATATTGGTAGGTTAGGCAGGGTTTGGTTTGGTGAAAACTTCAATATAGAAGAGGAGCAAACATTCGATTTTAACTTTCCAAATATTGTTACAAGTTCTCCAGCAAGAGTAACTATTCATACAGGTGGAAATTCTTTCGTTGACACCTCGTTTTCAATAGCTGTAAACGCGCTAAATATTGGAACAATAAATTTGCCAGAAGTTGATTTGAATTCTGGAACAGAGGCTTCTCACGGTTCTTTAGTTTCCAACGTGCCAGGAGCAACAAATTTTAATGTTAAACTCACCTATAACAATAATGGTGTTCCAACTTCTAAAGGTTACTTAGATTATATAAGTATTTCATGTAAAAGTAATTTAACTGGTTTTGGTAAACAATTTAGATTTACATACAATAATGCGCCGCTGCAAACTGGTGTTGTACAATATCAGATTTCAAATGCAACTGGAATTTCTCAAATATGGGATATTACCGACATTTATAATGTTACTTCTGTTAAAAATACAAATCAAAGTAGTTTTTCTTTCAAATCTAATTTAGGAGTTGAAAAAAAATATATTGCTATTGACGAATCAGATTTGTATACTCCACTTAAAGAAAATAACACATCGGTTACTAATCAAGATTTAAAAGGGACAATATTCAATAATGCTCAAGGAAATTTTGAAGACATAGATTACCTTATCATTACACCAAGATCAATAAATGCACAAGCAGAAAAATTAGCCAACTTTCATAGGAGTTATTCTAATTTGAATGTTAAAGTAGTAAATCTAGATGATATTTATCAAGAATTTGGAGGTGGTAAACAAGATATTGGAGCTATCAGGAATTTTGTAAAGTATGTATATCATAATGCTTCTTCACCAAGTCAAAGGGTTAAGTATTTGAATTTATTTGGTGATGCATCATTTGATTTTAAAGACAGAATTCCGAATAACACAAACGTAGTGCCAATTTATCATGCTACAAATAGTTATTATTCTGGTGAATTGTCTTTTGCTTCAGATGATTTTTTCGCATTAATGGATACAAACGAAGGTGATCCATTATATTCTTTTGGTGCTGATATTGCGGTTGGAAGAATGTTAGTTTCATCAGCTCAACAAGCTGAGGAAATGGTAAATAAGGTTATTGAGTATCATGATATAAAATCTTATGGTAGTTGGAGAAATAACTATGTTGCTATATCTGATGATTCGGATAAGGTCTCGGACGTTTCACTTCAAGAAAAACAAAATAACTTAACAGATGTTATTAATGCTCAAAAGCCATTCATAAATTTCAAAAAGATATTGTTAGATGCTTATCAACAACAAACTTCAGCTGGTGGTGATCGATATCCTCAAGCCAATGAAGATATCATAAATGCTTTTGAAAAAGGAGCATTAGTTTTTAATTATTTAGGTCATGGTGGTGAAGACGGTTTAACAGGTGAAAGAATCTGGGATAAATTTGATGGTTATGATTTTAATAATCGTTATAGATATCCTTTATTTATTACAATCACTTGTGAGTTTTCGAGATTTGATAATCCCTATCGCCCAACTGCCGGAGAATATACTTATTGGAATCCAAAAGGCGGAGCTATTTCTATGATTACAACAATTAGGTCGATTGGACAATACAATGCTGAAATATTTAATGATATTTTGGCTGAGAAATTATTTTCTTATGGTTCAAATCAATATGTTTCAATTGCAGAGGCATTGCGACTTGCAAAAGCTTCAAGTAATAATAATTCTTCGACTAGAGTTGTAGCATATCTTGGTGATCCTGCATTAATGCTTTCTATTCCTAAGCCAAAGGTTGTTTTGACTAAAGTAAATGATGTTTCAATTACCCAACCTATTGATGATTTAAAAGCATTGAGTTATGTTAAATTATCAGGCGAAGTTCAAGATGATAATGGAAATTTACTATCTTCTTATAATGGTGAACTAGCGGTAAATGTTTTTGATAAGAATTACAATAAGTCCACTTTTAATAATGATGGATATAGTCCTGTAATCAGTTTTGTTAATCTTGGCGAAACTATTTTTAGAGGAAATGCTTCTGTAAATAATGGTAAATTTGAGTTTGGTTTTGTTGTTCCAAGAGATATTAAAATTCCTCTCGGAAATGGTAGAGTTAGTTTTTACGCTAAAAGAGATCAAATTCTTTTGGATAAAACAGGTTATAATTTAGATATAAAAGTTGGAGGAATAAATACAAATGCAGTAGCAGATAATACTCCTCCAAGAGTTCGTTTGTATATGAATGATGAAAGTTTTGTAAATGGTGGAATAACAAATGAATCGCCGTTCTTTTTGGCATTTGTAGAAGACGAGCACGGAATCAATACAGCGAGTGGAATTGGTCATGATATTGTAGCGATTTTAGATGGCGATGAAACTAGGCCGTTTGTTTTAAACGATTATTATGAAACGGAACTGAACGATTATACCAAAGGTAAAATAAGATTTCCTTTTAGAAATTTATCTAAAGGATTACATACAATTGTTTTTAAAGCTTGGGATGTTTACAATAATTTCATTTCAGCAGAAATACAGTTTATAGTTGCCGATAGTGGTGATATTACTTTAACAAATGTGTTAAATTATCCAAATCCATTTGTTAATTACACTCAATTTTGGTTCAATCATAACAAACCTTTTGAGCCATTAGAAGTACAAGTTCAAATCATGACTATAACTGGAAAAGTGGTAAAAACAATTAATCAAACAGTTACTACTGAAGGATTTTTATCAAGAGAAATTACTTGGGATGGGAAAGATGATTTTGGAGATAAAATCGGTAAAGGAGTTTATATTTATAAATTGACAGTTCGTTCAACTGTTTCAAACAATAAGTCAGAAAAAATAGAAAAACTTGTTATACTTTAAGAAAATGCTATATTTGTTAAATAATAATATTATAAAAATGAAATCGGAAATTCAAAAGAACGTGAAAAACAATCCTAAAAGCTTGATTAATAATTTAATATTGATATTCTTGCTTGTTTTTTCAACTCAAAACATAAACGCACAAGACAGAGTAATAACTACAGGTGTACCATTTTTATTAGTTGCTGCTGATGCAAGAGCTGCTGGTATGGCAGATCAAGGTGTTGCTACTTCTGCAGATGCTTATTCTCAGCAATGGAATCCAGCAAAATATGCTTTTGCATTAGATAAACAAGGTTTCGCAGTAAGTTACACACCTTATCTAACGGCGTTAGTGAATGATATTTCGTTAGGACAAGTTAACTATTACAATAGAATTAATGAAAAAAGTGCCTTTGCAGGAAGTTTACGTTTTTTTAGCTTAGGTGAAATCGAATTAAGACAAAATTTTGATGATCCTGCAAATGTTGTTAAACCAAATGAATTAGCTCTTGATGGTTCGTATTCATTGAAACTTAGTGAACATTTCAGTATGGCAGTTGGAGGTCGATACATAAGATCAAATTTAAAAATTGCTGATACAAATACAGACGCGGTTCCAGGAAGTACTTTTGCAGTTGACGTAGCAGGTTTCTATCAATCAGAAGAAATTGCTTTCAATGAATTTAACGGAAGATATCGTTTAGGTTTCAATTTTCAAAATATGGGACCAAAAATAAGCTACGATAATGACCAAAATGAAATATCATCTAATTTCTTACCAGCCAATATGCGTCTAGGAGGAGGTTTTGATTTTATATTAGATGAATACAATAAAGTAGGAGTAAGTGTAGAATTTGCTAAATTGTTAGTTCCAACTCCTCAAGATCCTGACTTAAATGGTGATGGAACAATAACAGGCGATGAGAGAAATACCAATAACGAGAATTATAAAAAAATCAACTGGGTTTCTGGTATGTTTCAATCATTTAATGATGCTCCAGGTGGTTTTTCTGAAGAGTTAAAAGAATTTACTTATTCAGCTGGTGTAGAATATTCTTATCAAGACTCATTTGCAATGCGTTTAGGTTATTTTAATGAAAGTCCTTTAAAAGGTGCGAGAAGATTCTTTTCACTTGGTGCTGGATTCAAATACAATGTAGTTAAGGTAGATGTTTCTTATTTATTTTCAGCTTCGCAAGTTAAAAATCCGTTAGAAAACACATTACGTTTCTCACTAACATTTAATTTTGGTGATAAATATGATGAATATTAAAAAGTAATGAATTAAATAACAATCCAAATTTCTTAATCGAAGTTTGGATTTTTTTTCCTCTATATATAATGAAAGAAATAAACATTAACACCACAATTTCGGTTTTCAACGGAATCAATGAATTACCAAGCGAGATTCAATCATTAATGAATCAAGCCATTGAAACACGTAAAAATGCTTATGCACCATATTCTAAGTTTAGAGTTGGAGCAGCAATTTTGTTAGATAATGGTAAAATAGTTTTAGGTTCCAATCAAGAAAACGCGGCTTATCCATCGGGATTGTGTGCTGAACGAGTAGCAATTTTTCAAGCTGGAGCTATTTATCCAAATGCTAAAATCGTAAAATTAGCAATTACTGCAGCATCAGATACTAATCCTACGTTATCACCAATTCCACCGTGCGGTGCATGTCGACAATCAATTGCTGAATATGAATTTAAACAAGACACTCCAATTGAAATCTATTTTATGGGCGAATCTGGAGAAGTTTATAAGTCAAATTCAATAAATAATTTATTGCCGCTTTCGTTTGACAAAACATCCTTGTAAGCTATAACGATATAGTTGATATTTAAGAATAAACAGTTATTAAAAAATGCTATTTTAATTCTGAATTATTTTTACTTCTACTATCAATATCTTACTTTTGCAATTCGCAAATTTGATAATTCGCAATTTGTGATACGATTACAATATATTTAATCAACGTAATTCATTAAAAAATGAAACCAATTACAAAAGAAACTTACCTTCAATGGTACGAAGAAATGCAGTTTTGGAGAAAATTTGAAGACAAATTAGCCGCTGTATATATTCAACAAAAAGTTAGAGGATTTTTACATTTATATAATGGTCAGGAAGCAGTTCTAGCTGGAGCAATCCATGCAATGGACTTGTCTAAAGACAAAATGATTACAGCTTATCGTAATCACGTTCAGCCAATCGCAATGGGTGTTGATCCTAAAAAAGTAATGGCAGAACTTTACGGAAAAGTAACAGGAACATCAAAAGGAATGGGTGGTTCTATGCACATTTTCTCAAAAGAGCACGGATTTTATGGTGGTCACGGTATTGTGGGTGCGCAAATTCCAGTTGGAGCAGGAATGGCTTTTGCTGATAAATATTTTGAAACAGGCGGTGTTACTTTAACCTATTTTGGTGATGGTGCTGCACGTCAAGGTTCACTTCACGAAGCTTTTAATATGGCTATGAATTGGAAGCTTCCAGTAGTTTTCATTTGTGAAAACAATGGATATGCAATGGGAACTTCTGTTGAAAGAACGGCAAATCACACAGATATTTGGAAACTTGGTTTAGGTTATGAAATGCCATGCGGACCAGTAGACGGAATGAATCCTGTAAAAGTTGCTGAAGCTATGCAAGAAGCAATTGACAGAGCTCGTCGTGGTGACGGACCTACATTTTTAGAAATGAAAACATACCGTTATAGAGGTCACTCTATGTCGGATGCTCAATTATACAGAACAAAAGAAGAGGTTGAAGAATACAAAAAAATCGACCCTATTACTCAAGTTCTTGATATTATCAAAGAAAAAGGATATGCAACTGATGCAGAAATTGAAGCAATGGATCAACGAGTAAAAGACTTAGTTGACGAATGCGAAAAGTTTGCAGAAGAATCTCCTTTCCCAGAAGTACAACAACTTTACGATGTAGTGTACGAACAAGAAAATTACCCTTTCATTCCTCATAGACTATAATTATGGCAACAGTAATAAACATGCCTCGTTTGAGCGATACTATGACAGAAGGAACTGTTGCAACATGGCTTAAAAAAGTAGGTGATACAATAAAAGAAGGCGATATTTTAGCTGAAATCGAAACCGATAAAGCTACAATGGAATTTGAATCTTTCAATTCAGGTGTTTTACTACACATCGGAATTGAAGCAGGTCAAACTGCTCCAGTTGATTCATTATTAGCCATCATCGGAAAAGAAGGCGAAGATATTTCTGCATTATTATCTGGTGGAACTCCAGCTCCAAAAGCTGAAGCAACTCCAGCTATTGAAACTCCTGCGGCTTCTGCTCCTCAAACAACTGTAGCAATTCCTGCAGGTGTAAAAGTTATCACAATGCCACGTTTAAGTGACACGATGACAACAGGAACTGTAGCGACTTGGTTGAAAAAAGTAGGAGACACTGTGAAAGAAGGTGACATGCTTGCTGAAATCGAAACTGATAAAGCAACCATGGAATTCGAATCTTTCAACGCAGGAACATTATTATACATTGGAATTCAAGAAGGAGGATCTGCTCCAGTAGATAGCGTTTTAGCTATCATCGGACCAGCAGGAACTGATATTACAGGAATAGCTGAAAACTATTCAAAAGGTGGTGAAGCTCCAGTAGTTGCAAAAACTGAAACTGCTACTCCAGTTGTAACATCACAACCAACTCAAGAAACAACAACTTCAGATAACGGAAGAATTTTCGCTTCTCCATTAGCAAAACAAATAGCTAAAGATAAAGGAATCAGTCTTTCTCAAGTAAAAGGTTCAGGTGAAAACGGAAGAATCGTTAAAAGTGATGTAGAAAACTTTACAGCTTCGGCTCCAGTTGCTGCAACACAAACGACTTCTCAACCAGAAGCACAAGCAACTCCAGCAGCAAAACCATTTGTTCCTGCAGGTGAGGTTGTGACAGAAGAAATTAAGAATTCGCAAATGCGTAAAATCATTGCTAAACGTTTAGCTGAATCGTTATTCACAGCGCCTCACTACAATTTAACTATTGAAGTAAGCATGGATGAAGCAATGAAATCAAGAGCAATGATTAATACTGTGCCAGATACCAAAGTATCATTCAACGACATGGTAATCAAAGCTTGTGCAATGGCATTAAAAAAACATCCAAAAATCAACTCTCAATGGAAAGAAGATGCAATTACCATTAATCACCACGTGAATATTGGTGTTGCCGTAGCAGTTGAAGACGGATTAGTAGTTCCAGTTTTGCGTTTTACTGATGCAATGAGTTTATCTCAAATCGGAGGAAGTGTAAGAGATTTAGCAGGAAGAGCCAAAACCAAAAAATTACTTCCAAACGAAATGGAAGGAAGTACATTTACAGTTTCAAACCTTGGAATGTTTGGTATAGTTGAATTCAATTCAATCATAAACCAACCAAATTCAGCAATTCTTTCAGTTGGTGCCATAATCGAAAAACCAGTTGTTAAAAACGGACAAATCGTAGTTGGAAACACAATGATGCTATCTTTAGCTTGTGACCACAGAACAATCGACGGCGCAACAGGAGCACAATTTTTACAAACATTAAAACTGTTTATAGAAAATCCAGTGACTATGTTAGCGTAATCAAAAGCAATATAAATACAAATCCCGTTCAGAAATGAGCGGGATTTTTTTTTAATCTAAACTTGTTTCAGATTCTCAATTTTTATTTTGGAGCGAATGGTTTGGGCATTCTTGGTTTCCTTATTCCTGCTTTCCGTTCTATCTCGTCCCAAAAGACGAGATGCCACTCCAATCAGGGCTAGATAGGATTTGTATTGAATAGAAGTCAAAATAATAAACAACAATCTGTGATAATCTGTACAATCCTTTTAATCTTTGGTTAATAATCATTTCTTATTCTTTTCTTCAATCCACTTACTCATATATTTAGTGCTAGAAACTAAATGATGTTGCAAAATAGAACCAAAGAAATTTTTATTACGATGTTGTTTCAAATTATCTAAAAGCGAATTAATTTCAACAATAAAATCCTTTTCAAAAAGTGATTTTTTATAACGTTTGTCTAAAATCTCAAATCCATTTTCTTGAGCCTGTTTCCATAAGTTTTCATCTTCATAAAGTTGAACAGCTCCATCTACAAACTCATTTGGATTGTCTTTCACAAAACCATTCCAGTTTAAATTTCCAGCCATAGCTTCTGCTCCAATTGATGAAGTCACGCTTGGAGTTCCGCATTGCATCGCTTCAAGTAATTTACCTTTAATTCCTGCGCCAAAACGAATAGGTGCTAAAACCACTTTAGCATTTTTTATAACTTCTAAAGCATCATCTGCTCTTCCTTTAATATAGAAATTTTGTTTCGGCTTATTTAATTCCAAAACTTTTTGTGATGGATAAGCTCCATAAATCAACATTTTAGCTTCGGGTAATTTTCTATGCAATAATGGCCAAATTGTATCTGACAAATATTTCACACAATCCCAATTTGGTTCGTGCAAAAAGTTCCCAATAAAAACAAAATCATTACGTTCATTAAATGTTGGAACATCATTTAATTTTTCAGCAAAAATTGGTAAATAATAAATCAATTCCTTTGAAATAGTAAACTGATTTTGAAGTAATTCAATTTCAAATTCCGATACCATCAAGGACAAATCACAACGTAAAATACTCGCAATTTCCCTCTTAGCAACATCCGAAAACAAATCTTCCGAAGTAAATTCACGATTTTCTTTAACTGCTAGCTGTCTTGCTTGTCGCATAGAATGTAAATCCTCTGTATTTAGTATTTTCAAAGCATTTGGACAACTTTCTGAAACACGCCAACCAAATTGCTCTTCAATCATAAACCGATCAAACAAAACGATATTTGGATTCAACTCTATAACAAAATCATCAAAACTTGAAGAGTTTAATTCAATAGTTTTTGCAGTAACTCCTATAACTGAAACATCTTCTGAAAATTCTAAATTCTGAGCAGTACTTGCAAAAGTTATTTCATAACCATTTGTTTGAAATAGTTCTATTAATTGCATCATTCTACTTCCTGCCGCAGAAGATTTTGGTTCAGGCCAAACAAAGCCAATTATTAATAAAGTTTTAGATTTTAGCATAATATCAAATACAATTACAAAGAAAAGATTTAATTTTACAACAAATTAAAAATACACAAAAATGTTAGGTCTAAAATTAAAAACCGACCCAAGATGGGTTACCATAGTTGAATCAAACATTGAAGAAATTCTAACAGATCATGCTTGGTGCGAGCAAAAGGCAGCAACAAACATAATTACAATCATAACCTATAATTCAGAACACGAAGAATTAGTTACTGATTTGTTGGAAATAGCTAAAGAAGAATTAGAACACTTCCAAATGGTTCACAACATAATTAAGGAGCGCGGATTAAAATTAGGTAGAGAAAGAAAAGACCATTATGTAAACGAACTTTTCAAATTCATGAAAAAAGATGGAAGTAGAAATGATTCTTTTATAGACAGATTATTGTTTTCAGCAATGATTGAAGCCAGAAGTTGTGAGAGATTTAAAGTACTATCTCAAAATATTGAAGATAAAAAACTAGCAGAATTCTACAGAGAATTAATGATAAGTGAAGCAGGTCATTATACAACTTTTCTAAAATTTGCTAGAAAATATACCGAAAAAGTTGATGTTGACAAACGTTGGGCAGAATGGCTAGAATTTGAAGGAGAACTAATCACCAATTACGGAAAATCAGAAACGGTTCATGGATAATTTTAAGGCTTCAAGAGATTGAAGCTTTTTCATTTACAAAAAGATATAAAAAAACTCCCTAGATATCTAAGGAGTTTTTTGTGGGCGATGAGGGGTTCGAACCCCCGACCCCCTCGGTGTAAACGAGGTGCTCTGAACCAGCTGAGCTAATCGCCCGATAATGCTGTTGTATTATCAGTAAAATTGATAAAAGTGGTGGGCGATGAGGGGTTCGAACCCCCGACCCCCTCGGTGTAAACGAGGTGCTCTGAACCAGCTGAGCTAATCGCCCTTTTATCATGATTATGATTTCTCTTAATCAGGGTGCAAATATAAAGCTTATTTTTAAATCTGCAAACATTTTTTATAAAACTTCTGCTACTACAAAAGTACTTCCGCCTATGTATATAAAGTCTTTTTTAGTAGATGATTTCAATGCTTCTTGATAAGCGTTTGAAATAGAATTATATACTTTTCCGTTTAATTGGAAATCCGCGGCTTTTTTTTGTAAAATTTCTGCATTTAATCCTCTTGGAATATTTGGTTTGCAGAAATAATATTTAGCATTTTTAGGAAATAAAGGTAAAATATCATTCAAATCTTTGTCATTTACTACTCCTAATACAATATGTAATTGTTCGAATCTTTCATTTTTGATTTGATTCAAAACTATTTTTAGTCCGTGTGAATTATGAGCTGTGTCACAAATCACTTTCGGAGTTTCTCTTAATTGTTGCCATCTTCCTTGTAATCCGTTGTTTTTTATTACTTTTTGAAATCCGTTCTTGATGTTTTCTTCAGTTACTTTAAATTCATTTTGACTTTGTAAAACTTTAATGGTTTGAAGAACGGTCTTTTTATTATGAATTTGGTAGTCGCCTAATAGTGCTGATGGATATGTTTTTTCAATTAGTTCAGATGCAAAGAAAATTTCAGAATTGGTTTCTTTTGCTTTATTTAGAAAAACATTTTTTGTTTCTAAGGTGTATTCTCCAATCACAATTGGAGTGTAATTTTTAATTATTCCAGCTTTTTCGAATGCAATAGCTTCTAATGTGTTTCCTAGAAATTGTGTGTGATCTAAACCAATATTTGTAATGACTGAAATTAATGGATTTATTATATTGGTTGAATCCAATCTTCCTCCCATACCAACTTCAATTATATTGATATCCGTTTTTTCTTTTTTGAAATATTCAAAGGCTAGTCCGACGGTCATTTCGAAGAAACTTAATTGGTTTTCTTCAAAGAAAGATTTATTTTTTGATATAAATTTACAAACAAATTCTTCTGATATTTCTTTACCGTTAATCTTAATTCGTTCTCTATAATCCTTTAAATGTGGTGATGTATAAAGTCCAACTTTATAACCAGCTTCTTGTAAAACTGATGCTAGTAGGTGAGAAGTAGAGCCTTTACCGTTAGTTCCTGCGACATGAATACATTTTAAATCTCTTTCAGGATGACTTAAATGTTTAGAAAGTAATATAGTATTAGTTAAATCTTTTTTATAAGCCGATGCACCTTGTGTTTGATACATAGGTAGTTGGCTAAACATCCAATTTATGGTTTCTTGATAGTTCATTTCTTTTTAATAAAATAATCTTAAAACAAAATATTTTCCCAATTTTGTAGTTTAATATTGTATTAGAATTTATCTTTAGTGCAAATTTGAGATTATTTTTAACAACTAAATCAAAAATCTAATTTATATGATTAATTTTTTTCTTCAAGTCCAAAATGATACTATCGCTCAAGCTACAGGAACAGTAATTGAAGGCACTGTAAATACAACTGAAATTTCCGTTTTAGGATTTATTTTAAAAGGAGGTTTTTTCCTTATTCCAATTGCTCTTTTGCTTTTTTATACTTTTTATATAATTATTGAACGTTTTTTATATATCCAGAAGCGTTCAGTGATTGATCCAAATTTAATTCGTGATATTCGTGATAATTTGAATGCAGGAAATATTGACATGGCAGTTTCGGTTGCCGACAGAAGTAATACAGCATCAGGTTATGTCCTTAGAGAAGGTATTCTTACCATTGGAAGACCAATTTCAGAAATTGAATCAAATATGGAACGTGCTGCTAACATTGAAGTTGGCGAAATGGAAAAGAAACTTGGTCAATTGGGACTTATTGCAGGTATTGCACCAACCTTTGGTTTTATCGGAACTATTTCTGGAGTTATCAAAATTTTCTATAGTATTTCTCAAACGGAAGATATTAGTATAGGAAACATTTCAGGAGGTTTGTATGAAAAAATGATTAGTTCAGGAGCAGGATTAGTTGTTGGTATTATTGCTTATTCAGCTTATCACTTATATAATGGTAGAATTGATAGTTTCACCTTAGCAATTCAAAAACAAGTACTTGATTTTGTTAACATAATTCAACGTCCAAATGGTAAAACGAAATAAACGATTTCATGCAGAAGTCGCTACATCATCTTTGAGCGACATTATGTTTTTCTTGCTGTTGTTTTTCTTAATCATTTCCACTTTAGCAAATCCTAATGTGATAAAAATGACTTTGCCAAAGTCTAAAACAAGTGAGAAGACAAACAAGCAACTCATAAGTCTGTCCGTAACAGAAGACAAACGTTTTTATCTTGACAAGCAAGAAGTGGCTTTCGATCAACTTGAAGCTTCTTTGTTAGCTCAAATGGGCGATGCAAAAGACCAAACAGTTGTGGTTAGAATTCCATTTAATCTTCAAGTGCAAGATTTAGTTGATGTATTACAAATAGGCGTAAAGAACAAATTGAAGTTTGTTATAGCAACTAATAATTCTAAATAGTAGCGAATGGTTCGGGATTTATCTGTAATCCATTTTCCTGCTTTTCATTACAATAAAAAATGCTTCCAAACAATGGAAGCATTTTTTATTTTCTCTACAATCAGGGCTAGATTGCCATTGTATTGAATATTTATTAATCTTTCAAACTGAAATTGTATTTTATAGTTCCAACTTGCTTTTCAGTTCCGTCAGGACTTGCGCTCCATTTGGTGTTCATTGCTGCAATTCTAGCTTGACTTGCTAAACAACTTGCGGCATTGGTTGTTCCTCTTGCTCCAGGTTTAGCTTCAATTACGTTTCCATTTTTGTCAACTGTGATTTGAACAACAACAATTCCTTCTTCGTTACAATTGTAAGCAGGTTGAGGCTTGCTTAAAGCCTTTCTACCATTTAAAGCATATCCAGAACCGTTTCCTAAACCATTTCCACTTCCGTTTCCGCCACCACTTCCAGAACCACTTCCAGGTCCTGTTCCTGTTCCATTGCCAGGTCCGTTTCCTCCACCTGTTCCTCCGCCAGAACCACCAGTTCCAGAATATCCTGAAGAGTTGATGTCGCCATTAGCACGTCCTTGATTTCCTGAAGTTCCGCTATTTCCATCACCGCCTTTTTTATTTCCTTTTAAAATATTAGATAAAGCATCATCAACTTTTTTGACAGGTTTTTTTACTTCAACAGGTTTTTTAATTTCAGGTTTTACAATTGGTTTTGGGTTTTTTACAGGTTTTGTTTTCGGGATTACCGCATCTGTTTTATCAGCATCGGTATCTTCAGAAATTATATCTTCTTCAGGAGTTGGTTGTGCTTCGTTGTTTTTTGAAACTTCTTTAACATCTAATTCTTTACTTTGAAAATCAGCGCCAGAACCAAAGTCAGTGTCACCAAAGTTAACAGTAACTCCGCCACCGCCACCACCGCCAGCTAATAGAGCAAGTTCAGCATCTGATGGAGGCCAAAAGCGTATAAAAAACATAATCAATAGCAATACAGCATAGATAAGTGTCGCGATTATAAGCGATTTTCTTTTGTCAGCAGGTGTAGAATCTAAACTCATTAGTACTGTTTTATATGTTTTAACGTCGAAATATACTAAAAATTGTTATTCTTCTTGCAAGGGATTAACATTTGGTAAACTTTTCTTTAGCCAAATAAAACCAATTAATCCAGAAATTAAAGAACCAATCAATATCATAAACTTCGAATTAGTAATTATTTGATTGTCTTCAAATGCTAAAAGCGTAACAAAAATGGACATAGTAAAACCAATTCCACCAAGAAATCCAACTCCTATAATTTTTTTCCAACTCAAGTCTTCTGGTAAATGGGTAAATTTTAATTTTACAGATAAATAAGTGAAAAGAAAAATTCCAATAGGTTTCCCAAGTACCAATCCAAAAATAATGCCTAATGAATAGGATTCAGAAAAATTGTGAATCCAATCCTTGCTAATCACAATGGCTGTATTACACAATGCAAAAATCGGAATAACGATAAAAGCTACAGGATGATGCAACCAATGTTGTAATTGAGACGAAATAGTTTTAGAACTTCCATTTCCAAAAGGAAGAGCGAAGGCTAATAAAACTCCAGTTATCGTAGCGTGAACTCCAGAATTCAACATAAAATACCACATAAAAATTCCTCCAACAAGATATAAAATCAAGTTAGTTACTTTCAATCGATTCATAATCAGAAGCACTCCAAAAATAGAAAGTGAGATAATTAGATTGGTAAAGTAAATGGTTTTGGTATAAAAAAGTGCAATTAAAATTATGGCGCCTAAATCATCAATAACAGCAAGAGCGGTAAGAAAAATTTTGAGTGAAATTGGTACTCTGTTTCCCAATAATGATAAAATTCCAATTGCAAAAGCAATATCTGTAGCCATTGGAATTCCAATTCCGTGTTCTGTAGGAGTTCCAGCATTGAAAGCAAAATAAATTAAAGCAGGAATCAACATTCCGCCCAAAGCTCCTGAAATAGGTAAAATGGCGTCTTTTATTTTGGATAATTCACCTTTATAAACTTCTCGTTCTAATTCTAATCCAATTAACAAAAAGAAAATGGTCATCAAACCATCATTTATCCAATGCTCTGCACTGTGACTGCCAATTTGGTAATGCCACATAGCAATATATTCTTCAGAAAATGAAGAATTTGCAATGACAAGAGAAATAACTGTACAAATTAATAAAACTAATCCGCCAGCTTTTTCACTCTCAAAAAATGATTGGAATAATCCTTTTGGTTTCATTTTACACCAATTGTTTTAATGCAATTTCAAATGCAGTTGCGCTGATGTTTACTTTTGAATTATTTAAATCGTATGTTTTTTCGATAGCTTTTTTGATAGTTTCAGAAATGTCATAAAAAACTGCTTCATCAGTCATTTGTACTTTTTTCTCCATGAAATAAGCGAAAACTCTCGCCATTCCACAATTGGAAATAAAGTCAGGAATCAGACTCACTTTGCTATCCGTTTCTTCCATAATTGGTCCGAAGAAAATTTCTTTATCTGCAAATGGCACATTCGCACCACATGAAATCACTTCTAAACCAGAACCTATTAAATTATCCAATTGATCTTTAGTTACTAATCTTGATGCTGCGCAAGGAGCAAAAATATCTGCACCTATAGTCCATATTTTTTGATTGATTTCTTCAAATGGAATCATATTTTCTGCTACCAATTTGTTACCATCTTTATTCAAAAATAATCGTCTGATTTCTTCAAATGAGAATCCGTTTTCGTTGATGATTCCACCATCGCGATCAATAATTCCGATAACTTTCACGCCCATTTCAGCAAGATAAAAAGCTGCGGCTGATCCAACATTTCCGAAACCTTGAACGATTGCTTTTTTATCGTGGAAATCGCCTCCATAAGTATTGTAGTAATGGCGAACTGCTTCTGCAACTCCATAACCTGTAATCATATCGGCAACGGTGTATTTTCTTAAAACGTCAGGTGAGAATTTTGGGTTTTCAATTACTTTGATAACACCTTGACGCAATTGTCCAATTCTATTGATTTTATCAGCTTCGGTTGGTTTGAAATGACCGTTAAAAACGCCTTCTTGCGGATGCCAAACACCACATTCTTCTGTATATGGAATTACTTCGTGAATTTCATCAACATTCAAATCGCCACCAGTTCCGTAATAACTTTTCAATAAAGGCGAAACGGCTTTGTACCAGCGTTGTAAAACTCCTTTTTTGCGAGGATCATTTGGGTCAAAATTGATTCCAGATTTTGCACCACCAATTGCCGGACCAGAAACAGAAAATTTCACTTCCATTGTTTTTGCTAATGACAGAACTTCGTTCATATCTAATCCTTTTCTCATACGAGTTCCACCACCAGCTGCACCGCCACGAAGTGAGTTGATTACTGTCCAACCTTCGGCTTCGGTTTCGCTATCTTTCCAATTGAATATTATTTCGGGTTGTTTGTTTTCAAATTTTTTAAGTAAATCTTTCATTGTTTGTTTATGTAGTCTGTTTGTGTTGCAAATATAAGGTTTTAAAAAGATTTGAGATTTTCCTTTTATAAAATTTGTTTAAACCTTAATCTTTTTTGAATATTTATCAATCGAATATGAAATTAAAACTCCGGCGAAGTAAGCAGCCAAATCACTCCATAAAAAACCTTGACCTAAAATATAATGTCCGAAAGTTGTTTTTCTAATTTCAATTATCCAATTGGCTTGATAAAGTTGAAGAAATTCAATGCTAAAACAAATTAATAAAGCAATGATGGCAGATTTTAGCAAATCGTTTTTATTGAAAAAAAATCTAACAATGAAATAAATCATCATTGCATATAATAAATCGCCAACGAAAAGTGGAATAATTGAGATTTTTCTAGAAAGAATTCCTAAGATAATTATCAATAAAACTAAAATCGGATATTTTAAATTCTTCATGGAATGAAAATGTTTCCAGAACTATGATCCATCTTCGCACCAGTAACACTACTCAAAACATTGATTTCATTTCGTAATTTCAAAACTCCCAAAAGAGCAAAAATTAATGCTTCTTTAAATTCTAATGTTTTGTTGTCGGGTATTATGATTTGGATATTTGGTAAGTGAAATTGCATTCTTTCAATTAAAAAATCATTGTAAGCTCCGCCACCAGTTATCAGAATTTTTCCGGTTTTGTTTGGTAATGCTAATGAAGTTTGCAAAGCAATGTGTTCGGTAAATGTGTGCATTTTATCTTCAATCGAAATCGAATATTTTTCAATTAATGGTAACACTATTTCTTTTACAAATTCAAAACCGAGCGATTTTGGAAACGATTTTTTGTAATAATCTAAAGCGTTTAATTCATTCAATAAATCAGAATCAACTTTTCCTGAACGAGCGATTTTTCCTTTGTCGTCATAATCCAATCCTAATTTATTGGCATAAAAATTTAGAACAGTATTAACAGGCGAAATATCAAAAGCAATACGTTTTGAATTATCTTCAAATGAAACATTAGAAAATCCACCTAAATTCAAACAATAATCATATTCTGAAAATAAAATTCTATCGCCAATTGGCACTAATGGCGCACCTTGACCACCCAATTTTACATCTTGCACACGAAAATCACAAACTACTTTTTCTTGAATAATTGATGTGATTTTTGGAAGATTTCCAATTTGAAGTGTGAAACCATTTTGAGGTTGGTGTAAAATAGTATGTCCATGCGAACAAACGGCATCAAGATTTTTTATTTTATGATTTGTAATAAATGATTTTATGATGTTTCCTAAAAGTTCGGTATACTCTTCATTTAATTCAATCAAATTTTCTTCAGAAAAACTTACCGCTACTTTCAATTTGTTTAACCAATCTTGAGAATATGAAATGGTTTCAGATTCCAAAATTTGATAACGCCATTTGTTGTCTTTTATGGTAAAATTGATATGTGCTAAATCGATTCCGTCAAGCGAAGTGCCTGACATTACTCCTATAATTTTGTAAGTTTCTTTAAACATTGGCTAAAATTACGAAAACGTTTTAGAAATTGATGAAAATGTGCTATTTTTGGACACTAAAATTATCGATTTACTAAATAAACTAATACAAAAATATGGATTTTAATCTTACCGAAGAGCATTTGATGATTCAGCAAGCTGCGAGAGATTTTGCTCAAGCCGAACTATTACCTGGAGTAATTGAAAGAGACGAACATTCTAAATTTCCAACAGAGCAAGTCAAAATGATGGCTGAGTTAGGTTTTATGGGAATGATGGTTGATCCTAAATATGGTGGAGCTGGTTTAGATAGCGTTTCTTATGTTTTGGCAATGACTGAAATTGCAAAAGTGGACGCATCGGCTGCCGTAATCATGTCGGTAAATAACTCATTAGTTTGTGCTGGTATGGAAAAATATTGTTCGGAAGAACAAAAAATGAAATATTTGGTTCCACTTGCTAAAGGTGAAGTTATTGGTGCTTTTTGTTTGTCAGAGCCAGAAGCTGGAAGTGATGCAACTTCTCAAAAAACAACTGCAATTGATAAAGGAGATTATTATTTGCTAAACGGTACAAAAAACTGGATTACAAACGGATCAACAGCTTCAACTTATTTAGTAATTGCCCAAACTGATGTTGAAAAAGGTCACAAAGGAATCAATGCTTTTATTGTAGAAAAAGGATGGGAAGGTTTTGATATCGGACCAAAAGAGAAAAAAATGGGAATTCGCGGAAGTGATACACATTCCTTATTATTCAATGATGTGAAAGTTCCAAAAGAAAATAGAATTGGAGCTGACGGATTCGGTTTTGCTTTCGCCATGAATGTTTTAAACGGAGGAAGAATCGGAATTGCATCGCAAGCATTAGGAATTGCAACTGGAGCTTATGAAATTGCTTTAAAATATTCGAAAGAAAGAAAAGCTTTCGGAAAAGAAATTTTCAATCACCAAGCTATTGCTTTCAAATTGGCTGATATGTATGTGAAAGTTACTGCAGCTAAATTATTAGTAATGAAAGCCGCTTGCGAAAAAGATGAAGGTAAAGATATTGCACATTCTGGTGCTATGGCAAAATTATATGCTTCTGAAATTGCTTTAGAAGTTGCTAATGAAGCAGTTCAAATTCACGGTGGAAATGGTTATGTAGCCGAATACCATGTAGAACGAATGATGCGTGATTCTAAAATTACTCAAATCTATGAAGGAACTTCTGAAATTCAACGTATTGTAATTTCGAGAGGATTGGTATAGTAATAAAAGTTAATTATAATTCAAAAAAACCTTTAAGTAATTTCTTAAAGGTTTTTTTATATTTTTACATTATGTATGAAGAATTAAAATACTGGTATTTGCGTGATCATAAGCTGTTTTGGACATTGAGTATGTCGCAAATAAAACAACTTTGCATTATTGTTGGTTTTAAAAAAGCAAAAAAAGGCGATGTTATTTATTTTTCTTCTTCAGACGTTCCAAGAATTTTTCTACCTAAAAAAGGAAATATCAAAATTGTTTCAATTGACGAAGAAGGAAATGAAACCATAAAAGAGATTCTTCAAAAAGGAGATTTATTTGGAGAACTTTCACTAGAGCAAGATTCCGAAGTAAACGAGTATGCAAAAGCATTGACAGATGAGGTTTCAATTTGTAGCTTTTTACTATCAGATTTTGAAGATTTACTAGTACGAAATCCTTCATTAGCTTTGTCATATACCAAGTTTGTTGGATTGAAAATGAAGCGTTTTAAGAATAATTACTCTAATTTGGTGACTAAAGACGCTAAGAGTAGACTCTCTTCTTTTTTGAAAGATTGGGCGCAACGCGAAGGAAAATTTGAAGGAAATAAAGTAGTTATTGAAAATTATTTAACTCAAAATGATATTGCACAAATCATATGTACTTCTAGACAAACAGCTACTTTATTACTAAATGAATTGGAAGAAAGAAACCTTATTTACTACAATAGAAGAGAGATTATAATAGACGATATTTCAAAACTTTAGTTTTTTTTCATTCAAATGTAAACTAGCCGACAAATAGGTTTTTTATAGCAATGTATTTTTGCTTCAGAAATTTTAAACCTTTACAAATGAAAAAAACATCCATTATTTTAGTTGTCTTATTGTTTTCAATAACAACATTTGCTCAAAACGCATCCAAAAGAGTTAAAGAATTCAATCTAGAAAACAAGGTTGCTATTCAAGGCTATGATCCAGTTGCTTATTTTACTTTGAAAAAAGCAGTTAAAGGTAAATCGTCCTTTACTGCAACTTATGAAGGAGTAACTTACAATTTTTCATCACAAGCAAACAAAGATTTATTTCTAAAAAATCCTTCAAGTTATGAACCGCAATATGGCGGATGGTGTGCTTTTGCTATGGGTGATTATGGAGAAAAAGTAGAAATTAATCCAGAAACTTTCAAAATCATTGATGGAAAATTATATCTTTTCTACAATGCTTATTTCAATAACACGCTAAAGAGTTGGAATAAAAATGAAACCAATCTAAAAAAGAAAGCCGATGCTAATTGGAAAAAAATAATCAATTAAATTTTACAAAATGAAAAATTCAATTTTTATTTGGATTATTAAACTTGTTGCAGTTGTAATTCTTGTTCAAACATTATATTTCAAATTTACTGGAGCAGAAGAATCAGTATATATTTTTACAACTTTAGGAATTGAACCTTTTGGTCGAATCGGCTCTGGAATTGTTGAACTTATTGCATCATTTTTAATCTTAATTCCAAGAACAACATTGCTTGGCGCATTACTTGGATTGGGTACAATGTTGGGTGCTATTTTCTCGCATCTTTTTATTTTAGGAATTGAAGTAAAAAACGATGGAGGAACACTTTTTATTTTGGCAATAATTACGTTTCTTTGTTGTTTACTATTAATATATAATCAAAAATATAAATTATTAGATTTACTAAAATTTAAAATCTAAAAAAAACTTGGTTGTATTTTAAAACGTAAATATAAAAAAGACGCTATACATATGTTAATTCCTTCTATTCAAAATACATTAAACGAGTTAAATGACTTGTTGTCTCAATTGTCGGCAGATGATTATACATTTCAATGTAGTGGATTGAGTAATGCAACAATTGGCGAGCATACACGTCATATAATTGAGCTTTTTCAATGTTTAGAAAATCAATATGAAAGTGGTGTTGTAAATTATGATAGTAGAAAAAGAGATTATGCTATTCAAACATGTACTGAAACAGCAAAATCCGCTATTGAAACTATAAAAAGTAATCTTGAAAAGCCAAATAAAAATTTGCTTTTGCATCAAGTTATTGACGGCGAAACTTTAGAAATAGAAAGTAATTATAATCGTGAATTGCTATATAATTTAGAACATTGTATTCATCATCAAGCTTTAATAAAAGTGGCCGTTTTGCAAAATGATTCGATAAAAATTGATTCAAATTTTGGAGTGGCTCGTTCTACAATTGAATATAGAAATCAATGTGCACAGTAAGTTTTGTTTTTTCTAATGGAAAAGCAATTTTAACACACAATCGTGATGAAAAAGTAGCTCGTCCAAGTGCAATTGAACCTCAAAAATATACTGTAAATAACAAAAATATCTACTTCCCAAAAGACCAAAAAGCTGGTGGAACTTGGTATGCTGTTGCAGAAAATGGAACTGTTTTAGTATTACTAAATGGTGCTGATGAAAAACATCAATTAAAACCATCTTATAAAAAAAGTCGTGGATTAATTGTTCTTGATTTAATAAGTTCAGATTCACCCATTGAGGAATGGAATACTATTGATTTGTTTGGTATTGAACCATTTACAATTGTATTATTTCAGGACAAAAAATTGTACCAATTGCGTTGGAATGAAGTCGAAAAATCTACTTTAAATTTAGATATAAATCAAAGTCATATTTGGTCTTCGTCAACTTTGTATCCAAAAGAAATTCGAGAGCATAGAGCAGAATTATTTCAAAATTTTATAGTTTCTAATGAAGTCTCTTCTGAACAACTTTTTCAATTTCATCGTTATGCCAAAAATGATGATTCTGAGAACGGATTGATTATCAACAGAAATAATGAAATGAAAACTTTGAGCATCACACAAACTATTATTCAAGAAAATAAAGTTGTACTTTCGTACCACGATTTACAAAATCAGGAGGAATTTACTAATTCAATTACAATACAATAAGTTGAAACTTTTTTTTCATAAACTTTTTCGTTGGGAATATTGGCCGTTTCAAATTGTCTATATTCCTATTTATTTTTTGTGGGCTTTTTACGCTTTGAAAGCTCGAACGATTTTCTTTTTTAATGCTAGTAATCCAAAGATAAAGAATGGCGGATTTATGGCAGAAAGTAAAAAGGAAATTTACGATTTAATTCCACAGAAGTATTACCCAAAAACCGAACTGATTTTAGAAAACAACGATTTTGAAAAGGTGGATTCTGTTTTTCAAAATTCCTCAATTCAATTTCCATTTATTGCAAAACCTGATATTGGTTTGCGAGGTTCGGCAGTTAAAAAAATTCATAATTTGGAAGAATTGAGAACTTATAATTCTAATGCAAATTTTGATTATTTAATTCAAGATCTGATTCCTTATGCCAATGAAGTTGGTATTTTCTATGTTCGTTTTCCAAATCAAACAAAAGGAAAAGTAACAGGAATTGTAGCTAAAGAATATGTAATCATTGAAGGTGATGGGAAAGCAACAATGGAGCAATTGATAAGAGCAAATCCTCGTTATGAATTACAAATTGAAAATATTAAGAAAGATTTCGAAACTCAATTTAATAAGGTTTTAGAAAAAGGTAAAAAACTAAATCTTGTGCCTTACGGAAATCATGCTCGTGGTGCAAAATTTATTGATGCAAGTAATTTAATTACAGATAAATTAAATGAAACTATTGATTCAATGTGTCAAGAAATTTCTGAATTTTATTTTGGGAGATTGGATATTATGTATGATTCATGGATGGATTTAGAACAAGGAAAAAACTTTGCAATTGTTGAAATTAATGGTGCTGGAAGTGAACCAACGCATATTTATGATCCAAAACATTCACTCTTTTTTGCATGGAAAGAATTGGCGCGTCACATCACTTATATGTATAAAATAAGTGTTCAAAATCATAAAAGAGGATTTCCTTATTTGGAGCATAAAGAAGGAATGCGTCAATATAAATTGCATTTGGAACAAAGTAATAAGATTGTAAATTTTTAATGCAAATTCTAAAAAACATATTCGTAGGATTTTTAGTCAGTTTTATTGGCTCAATTCCACTTGGTTATTTGAATATTGTGGGTTATGAAGTTTATAAAAGTTTCGGATTAAACGAAACCATTTTCTATTTACTTGGAGTGATTTCGATTGAATTTTTTGTGATTTATTTCACCTTGATATTTGCTAATAAATTAATTGGAAATAAAAAACTGATTAAATTTATTGAAGCATTTTCTATCGTTTTTATGTTTCTATTGGCTTATATTTTTTATTCAAGTGCATCAAAAGAAGCATCTTCACAAACAGTTTTAGACAAATATGTTGATTATTCTCCGTTTGTTGTTGGAGTAATTCTAAGTTGTTTAAACTTTATCCAAATTCCGTTTTGGACAAGTTGGAATTTGTATCTTTTAAATGGAAATTATATAGAAGTTTCGAAATCAAGAAAATATTTTTATGTTTTAGGAACTGTATTTGGAACCTTTTCAGGAATGTTGGTTTTGATTTTATCTTTAGATTATGTAACAAACCAAACTGATTTTTTAGCAAAATATTTAATGAAAGTAATAATTCCGTTAGTATTTATAATTTTGGGATTACTACAAGGATTTAAGTTTTATAAAAAGTATTCTAAATAGTTTTTTTATCTTTACCATCAAGTAAAGAAACAAATGAAATCGAAGATTTACTAACACCAAAAAACAATTTTAAATTGTGAGTAAAAACATTATTATTACAGGAACTTCTCGCGGAATTGGATATGAACTGGCATTACAATTTGCAAATGCTGGACATCAAGTCTTAGCCATTTCAAGAAAAACACCTCAAGAATTAATTGATAATCCAAACATTACTTGTCTTTCCATTGATATTTCGGTTGAAGATGATATGCAAGAAATTGATAAATTTATAGCTTCCGCTTGGAAAAAAGTAGATGTTTTAATCAATAATGCAGGATGTTTAGTTAATAAACCATTTTCACAATTGACACAATCTGATTTTGAAAGAGTTTACAAAGTAAATGTTTTTGGAGTAGCTAATTTAATTAGAACTTGCTTGCCTTACATGCAAAAAGGAAGTCATGTGGTTTCAATAAGTTCTATGGGCGGAATCCAAGGAAGCATGAAATTTCCGGGATTAGCAGCTTATTCATCTAGTAAAGGCGCTGTAATTACACTTTCAGAATTATTGGCAGAAGAATACAAAGAACAAGGAATTGCGTTCAATGTTTTAGCTCTTGGAGCTGTTAATACCGAAATGTTGCAAGAAGCATTTCCAGGTTATGAAGCACCGATTTCACCAAAAGAAATGTCCGATTATATTTTCAATTTTGCTTTAACAGGAAATAAATTTTATAACGGAAAAGTGTTGCAGGTTTCTAGTTCAACTCCATAAATATTAAATTATTTTTGTAAATTGTACCTTCTTTAAAATTATACAAACATGACAAAAGTAAACGCCATTCAGTTATTTGAAAGTAAAAATGTAAGAACCATTTGGGATTCTGATCAAGAAAAATGGTTTGTTTCTATTATTGATGTGGTAGCTATATTAACAGATAGTGTAGATGCAAATGCGTATTGGAGAAAATTAAAACAGCGATTAAAAGCTGAAGGAAATGAAACCGTGACGAATTGTCACGGGTTGAAAATGATTGCTCCAGATGGTAAAATGCGTTTAACAGATGTCGCTGATACCGAACAACTTTTCAGATTAATTCAATCCATTCCTTCGCCTAAAGCAGAGCCGTTTAAACTTTGGTTAGCTCAAATTGCCTCAGAAAGATTAGACGAAATTCAAGATCCAGAATTGACTATTGACCGAGCTTTAGAACAATATTTGCAATTAGGATATTCCGAAAACTGGATAAATCAACGGTTAAAAAGTATTGAAATTCGTAAAGAACTTACTGATGAGTGGAAAAGTAGAGGATTAAAAGAAGGACAACAATTTGCAACTTTAACGGATATTATTTCAAAATCTTGGTCGGGAAAAACTACCAAGGAATATAAAATTCTAAAAGGTTTAAAAAAAGAAAATCTTCGCGATAATATGACCAATACCGAATTGATATTAAATATGTTAGCCGAAGCATCCACAAAAGATATTTCTCAAGCTGTAAATCCTGAAACTTTTGAAGAAAGCAAAAAAGTAGCAAAACAAGGAGGAAATGTTGCCAAAGTAGCTATGAAAGAATTAGAAGCTAAAACAGGAAAAAAAGTTGTTTCTTCGCTTAATGCCAAATCTTTATTAGATTCAAATAAGAATATTGATAAATAAATGAGCGAAGTCCTATCAAAATACCTTCCTGAACATGCTGTTGAATTGTGTTTTGAGTTAATCAAAGCTAATTCTGTGCACTTAAAAATCGTTAATGAGCGACAAACGCGCCATGGTGATTATCGAAAAGGGCTTTCAGGAAAACATGAAATTACCGTAAATGCCAATTTAAATAAATACCGATTTTTGATAACATTAGTTCATGAAATTTCCCATTTAGTAGCTTTTGAAAAATACGGAAGAAAAATTTTACCTCATGGAGTAGAGTGGAAGATGACTTTTCAAAGATTGATGGTTCCTTTTATAAGACCTGAAATTTTTCCGCATTCGGTTTTGCCTTTGGTGGCGAATCATTTTAGAAATCCAACTGCTAGTAGTGATACTGATGCCAAATTAGCTTTTGCTTTAAAACAATTTGACGAAAGGAAACCAGATGTTCATTACATTCACGAAGTACCAAGTGGTAGTTTGTTCAGGATAAAAAACGGAAGAATTTTTCAGAAAAAAGGACTTCGAGTTAAACGATATGAATGTATTGAAGTAAAAACAGGAAGAACTTTTTTGTTTAACGCCAACGCTGAGGTAGAAATAATTCCTGGATAAGATGATGAAATTTAAAGCATATTATTTGTTGTTGATTTCATCGCTGATTTTGTTAATCTTAGGCTTTTTAGTGGGTGAAGAAACATTTGACATTAATGTACATGACACTTATTATGTAATTGCAAATTGTCATTTGTATAGGTTGTTTTCTTCTTTACTATTCATTATTTTTATATTTTACTTTTTATTAAATATTATTAAAATTGAGCTAAACAAAATAATTTCTAAAATTCACATTTTTGGAACTATAATATCGATTATTTTATTGATTTTCCCATATTCACTTTTTGATAAAACAAAAGAATTTCCATTATATGATAGTTTTGAATATATTAATATTGTTTTGACAGTAAGTTTTTTTGTTTTATTATTCCTTCAACTCCTTTTTATTATAAATATATTCGTATCTCTAATTAAGAAAGTGAAGTCGTTTGGCGCTTCGAGATTGACTTAATTAACAAGAGCCAAAACGTTGTGCATAATATTATTTTTTTCGAATGTCAACTTCCAAGAAGAAATAACTCTTTATCTTTACATACTAACAATTCATCGAAGACAAGTAGCATTTAAAAGAATGAAGTTTTAAACAAGAAATTTTACAAATACATTTGCAAAAAAAATAAACAATGAATAATAATTATTACGCAATATTAATGGCTGGTGGTGTTGGTTCACGATTTTGGCCAGTTTCTACAACAGAATTTCCTAAACAATTTCACGATATGTTGGGTTCTGGTCATACTTTAATTCAGAAAACTTTCAGTCGTTTGTCAAAATTAATTCCTGCGGAAAATATTTTTATATTGACTAATGAATTGTACAATGATTTAGTTTTAGAACAATTGCCAATGGTTAAACAAGAGCAAGTTTTGTTAGAACCAGCGATGCGTAATACAGCACCATGTATTTTATATGCATCATTAAAAATCCAAAAGTTGAATCCTAATGCAGTTATGGTTGTAGCACCAAGCGATCATTGGATTGAAGATGAAGATGAGTTTGCAAATAACTTGAAACAATGTTTTGATTTTTGTGAAAAAGAAGATGCTTTAATGACTTTAGGAATTCAGCCTACTTTTCCAAATACAGGTTTTGGTTATATTGAGTTTGATAAATCTGATACAAATCCTATTAAAAAAGTAAATCAATTTAGAGAAAAACCCGATTATGAAACCGCAAAATCGTTTTTAGAACAAGGAAATTTCCTTTGGAATGGTGGAATTTTCATTTGGAGTGCGAAATCAATAACTTCAGCTTTTGAAAAATTTCAACCACAAATGAGTGCTTTGTTTTTGAAAGGAAATGAAAGTTATAATACATCATCTGAAAAAGACTTTATCAATCAAAATTATGCTTCTGCGGAAAATGTTTCAATTGATTATGCTGTAATGGAAAACGCTAAAAATGTATATGTTTTACCAGCAACTTTCGATTGGAATGACCTAGGAACTTGGGGACAATTGCATGAAAAAATTGATAAGGATGAAAACAATAATGGAGTTATTAATGCCAAAGTTATTTTAGAAAATGCTTCAAACAATATAATTCGTTCCGATGCCAATAAGATTATAGTTGTAGATGGTTTACACGATTATATCATCGTTGATAAAGAAGGTGTTTTAATGATTTATCCAAAGTCTAAAGAGCAGGATATTAAACGAATAACAGGTTTAGCGAATAATTTGTAAGTAATTTTATAGAAAATAGCGCAACCTTTTGTAAATTTATACATCTAATGTAAAAATACAATTTATGAAAGGCACAAGAACTATAAATCAATTACATCTAATTTTCTTTCTTGTATTTTTTTTCCAATTTTCATTTGCACAACTGTCAAGTTTTAGTTTGGTTGTTACAAAGACCGATGAGACTTGCACAGGAAATGGTTCCTTGAGTTTTAATGTTCAAAATACCACACCTGGAGCAACAATTGTTTATTCAATTTATTTGTTGCCAAATGTAACAACTCCAGTTGCGACAACTTCCAATACAGCCTTTACAGGTTTACAATCAGGTAATTATACAGTTATTGCAACTCAAACGTTGGGTAATTTATCTAACACTGCCCAACAAAGCATTCAAATAAATGATACCAGAGTTTTACTTACTTATCAAGTTACAAGTTTGCAAACAAGTTGTGCAATTGGAACAATAGTAGCGACTGTTTTGACTGGAAATCCAGTATCTTATGAAATAACTTCTGGACCTGTTATAAGACCACCTCAAACTTCGAATTTGTTTACTGGATTAGGACCTGGAACCTATAACATTAGAGTTAACGACGCTTGTGGTGAAGGTGTTGTTCAGACCTATACATTAAGTTTTGCTAATCCGCCTAATCTCACTTTAGGTAACTTTATCAAAATCTGTGCATTAAATACTTGCAATACAATATCAGGTACCTTTTTAGTAACGGCTGATTTAAATTCTTCAATAAGATATCCACTTACTATTCAAACTACAACATTTCCTCCTTCTGGTGGTGCTCCAATTATTCAAAGTCAAACTTTGAGTTCTGGAAGTTCTAGTAGTCAATTAGTGTCTTTAATTGTTCCTTTTTTTCATGCTCAAAATTATAATTTTAATATACAAGTAACAGATGCTTGTGGTAACATTTATGCTAACAATGCTATTCCAATTTTTGGTCAACTTACAGCAAATTCACAGCAATTATATGCCAATTGCATTACTGGAATAGAGGTTTCACTTTGTGATTTTTTACCGCCTTATACAACAAGTTTTATTTCAGCTCCTGCTGGTTTTAACCCTACACTTTTTAATAGCAACCATCCTGGACCATTTAATTCAAGTGTTTTAGTTTATAGTTCAAACAGTATAAATGATTTACCTGTTGGTAACTACACTATTCAGATTGTTGATGCTTGCGGAAGATCAGTACAAACTCAGGTTTCAATAGTAGCTGTTTTGCCCGGATTTGAAGTTTTGCCAGTCCCTAATTCATGTGCAGGTGACGCTATTGTTAAAATACCAAATGGTGGTCCGTTAGTTACGTCTGTTATAATGACGAGCGGACCTTCAACAATAAATCAAACTTTTCCTTACAATGTTTCTTTTAATATAAATTCAGGTGTTTTTACAATGCAGTTGCCTTCTGGAACCTATAACTTTACAGGTACTGATGTGTGTGGAAATAGTTTTCAATATGAAATAATAATTTTGCCAAGAGTTGTATCAATGACGGCAGCTGGAAACATTTTTCCCGGCTGCACTTCTAACGATGGGATAATTACGGTTACAAGTGCTGGAGGGACAATATCTTCAATTAGTATTACCAGTGCGCCAACGGCTTTGAACCAAACATTACCTTATTTGGTTCCTTTAGCCAATCCAAATAGTATGTATGTTCAGATAACTAATTTACCAGTAGGGAATTATACTTTAGCAGTAACAGATAATTGTAATCAGGTATATACTTTAACAGCTACTATTTCTAATGTAGTTTCTAATGATCCATTAGTGTTATTGGATAGAAAAGGTTGTGGAGTAGGCTTTGATTCTATTGGATTAATAAGTCCAAACGGACCACTTCAAGTAGTAACTATTATTGCAGCACCTTCGACTTTTTCATTTCCGTTACCCTATAATGTTAGTTTTAATATTGCTGCCAATGGCATATTTTATATGAATTCTTTACCAGAAGGAACCTATACTTTCTATTCTAAAGATATTTGTAATGTAGAAAGAACAGAAACTAGGTTATTAACTGGATACCATACAACTACTGAGGATATCCAGGTTGTTTCAAATTGTGGCTCGTTTGATTTGGTATTAAATTATAATGATAATAGTGCTTATTTATCACAGTTTTGGTTACAAAAATACAATTCTATAACAGGACAATGGGTGCATCCAACAACTGGAGTAGTATATCCAACTAACTCAATGCCAACTTCAAGTAATTCAATTAACTTATTAAACAATACTACAAATTTAAACATAGCTGCTACTGGGCAATTTAGAATTTTGAAAACTTATGAATATTTTTCGAATGGAAGTCCAAGTTTGTTAAAATGTATAGAAAACATAAGAAGCTTTGAATATAATGGTGGGTTGCAAATAACAGCAGCTTACGCGCTACCTTGCGTCAATCAAGGGACACAAATTATAATTGTTGCCAATGGAATTCCTCCATTAACCTATAGAATAACTTCAAAAGATGGTTTGCCTTTTTTAGTAAATAATGGTAATTCAAATATTTTTTCTGGTCTACAACCCGGAATTTATAATTTTCAAGTGCAAGATACTTGTGGAAATATTGTTAATCGACTTTTTGATATAACAACTTTGCCAGAACCTTCAATAACAGCTAGTAATTTATGTCAAGGTCAATCAGGCGAGTTGTCAGTTCAGGCATTTTCTTTTTTAAATTATCAATGGTGGAAAGGAACAAATACGACTACTATTTTAAGTACTACAAATGTTTTAACATTCAATCCATTTAATGGAGTTACAGATGCAGGAACTTATTATGTTAGAATTTATTCAACAATTCCAGGTTCTTGTGTTGATAGAATTTTGTCCTATACAATTCCTTTGAGTACAATTCCCAACGCTGGTTTAGATGGAAATTTGGTGCTTTGCGGAACATCAAATTCAGTTAATTTATTTACATTGTTGAACGGAACTTACGACACAGGAGGCGTTTGGCAAGAAATTACAAATAGCGGTATGTTATCAGGAAATAACTGGTTACCACTTGGAATTCCTTATGGAGTCTACAATTTTAAATATACGGTTTCAGGATTTTGTAATGCTACTGATGAATCTTTTGTATCAATTACTTTTAATCCTATTCCGATGGATCCGATTGTAGATGTAGATTCTAATTATTGTAGTGGTGATGACATTCAGTTTTTTACAGAAACCATTCCAAATGCAACTTATCAATGGACTGGACCTAATGGCTTTACGGCTACAACACAGAATTTAGTTTTTAATGATAGTACCACAATTTTATCTGGGAATTATACGGTTACAGCTAATTTAAATGGTTGTACCTCTTCTACAACTAAAACAATTTTGGTAAAACCTAATCCTCAATTTACTATTGAAGCTAATTGTATTAATAATAATTTCACAATTACTGCAATACCTGCTAATGGAACATTTTCAAGCTCAGATACTTTCTTGTGGTCAGGTCCAGATGGTTTTACTAGTGTTGTAAATCCAATTCAAATTTCAAATAAACCAAAAGGAACTTATTCTGTTGTTATTACAAACATCGATGGATGTAGCACGACTAAATCAGTGGAAGTTTTAAGTACATTATGTACCATACCAAATGGGATATCTCCAAACGGTGATGGTCTTAATGACTCTTTTGATTTATCTGGATTTACAGGAATTCGCGAATTAAAGATTTTTAATCGCTATGGAATGGTTGTATATGAACAAGAAAATTATATTGACCAATGGCATGGACAACAAAAGAATAGTGACAAATTATTGCCAGACGGAACTTATTATTATTTGATTAATTTTGAAAATAGCGAACCAAAAACAGGTTGGGTTTATTTGGTAAGAGAGTACTAAACTATTCTTCTTTATTCTGGGCTTTTCTAATCTTTTTAAACAAATTTGAAGAATAAACAAAATCTACAATTGCTTCATTATCCGTTTTGAAGATGTCTTTTTTGGAACCTTCCCATGCAAGAATTCCATTTTTAAGAAAAATGATTTTATCTCCAATCTCCATAACGGAGTTCATGTCGTGAGTATTTACAACCGTTGTTATGTTGTATTCAACAGTAATTTCATGAATCAAATTGTCAATTACAATAGCTGTTTTTGGATCTAATCCTGAATTGGGTTCGTCACAAAAAAGATATCTTGGATTGTTTACAATAGCTCTTGCAATAGCAACACGTTTTTGCATTCCACCTGAAATTTCCGATGGTTTTTTATGGTTGGCATTAACTAAATTAACCCTATCAATTACAGTGTTTACTCGTTCTCTAATTTCTTCAGGAGATTTAGTAGTAAACATTTTTAATGGAAAACCAATGTTCTCTTCTACCGTCATGCTGTCAAACAAAGCACTTCCTTGAAAAACCATTCCAATTTCTGTTCTTAAGGCACGTTTTTCATCCGCAGATAGTTCAGAATAAATTCTTCCATCAAATGAAATCGTACCAACATCAGGAGTAAAAATTCCTAATAATGATTTTAATAAAACAGTTTTACCAGAACCACTTTGACCAATAATTAAATTAGTTTTACCAGCATCAAAAGTTGCCGAAATTCCTTTTAAAACTTTAGATTCTCCAAAAGATTTTTCTACGTTCTTTACTTCTATCATCGGTTAATTGGTTAAAAGTAATTGAGTTAAAATATAATTCACCAAGATGATTACTACAGATGTCCAAACAAATGAAACGGTACTTGCTTTACCAACTTCTAACGCTCCACCTTTCATGTAATAACCATGAAAAGAAGGAATTGTAGCTAGAATCATAGCAAAAACAACTGTTTTTATAAAGGCATAAGTGATATGAAATGGAATAAATTCGGTTTGAATTCCTTGTATAAACTCATTACTTGCTGTAAAACCACCGTAAACTCCAGCCATCCAACCGCCAAGAACGCCAAGAAACATTGCTATTCCAATCACAAATGGATATAATAAAAGCGCGATTATTTTTGGGAAAACTAGATAATTTAATGAATTTACACCCATTACTTCTAAAGCATCAATCTGTTCAGTAACACGCATTGTTCCTATACTTGATGTGATAAACGAACCCATTTTTCCTGCCATAATGATGGAAATAAAAGTAGGAGCAAACTCTAAAATCACAGATTGTCTTGTGGCAAAACCAATAAGATATTTTGGAATCAAAGGATTAGTTAAGTTTAATGCCGTTTGAATAGAAACAACACCTCCAACGAAAAAGGAAATAAAAGCAACAATCCCAAGGGAATCAATTACTAAATCGTCAATTTCTTTGAAAATTAATCCTCTCATAACCGACCATTTTGTGGGTTTATTGAAGACTTCTTTCAGCATTAAAAAATACCTACCTATTTGCGTTAAATAACGAATTAACATCATTTTATTAGTGTTCAGTGTTCAGTTTATAGTTGGCAGTAAAAATACTATAATTTTATGTGAAAGATGGATTAAAATTTTAAAACAATTTCTCTTTCATCTTCTGAAGTCGGTAATTACGGATAAATTTAGCTTGTTCGTCAGTAACTAAAAGCGGTTTTTTTGATGATTTTGCCTTCCAAAAACCTTTTATGTAGTCTATAAAAAGGAGTGGTTTTTTCTTCATCATCGCCAATTTTAGAGAAGCTATAGTAGTAATCCAAAATCCGTAACCTAAGGAATAAAAGGCTTCACCTTGTTTGTAACGAGCTGTTTTGTTGTAGTTTGCTCCAGTTGGTTTTAAGTGTTTTACATGTAAATTTTCATCGGTAACCACTTTCCAATTGTAGAATTTACATAATAATTCATCAACGGTATCCCATCCCATTTCAGGTTTTAATCCACCAATTTGTTTGAAAGTTTCTTTTCTGTAGGCTTTTAATGCTCCGCGAATATGGTCTTTATCAGTAAGGTTTTCTAAAATCCACTCGCCATTTTTTTCTATGTAGCAAAAACCGCCTGCCATTCCAATTCGTTCATCTGATTGGAAATGTTTTATAATGGTTTCAAAATAATTATTAGGAAAAATCAAATCGGCATCTGCTTTTACAATAAAATCATAGTTTTCATCCAAAGTTTCTAAGCCTTTTTGAAACGCTTGAATGACTTTACTTCCCGGTAAATGAATGGCATCAGAAGTTTTATTCACCAAAGAAATAAAAGGATATTTTGAAACAAATGAATTGACTACATCTTCTGTTTTATCAGTAGAATTATCATTCACAAGTACAATTTTAGTAGGCAAAACAGTTTGTTCAACCAAGGATTGAAGTGTCAAAGAAATTAAGGCTTCTTCGTTGTGTGAAGGAATGATTATGTAATAATTCATTTGATAATTTGTAATGTAATTTTTGTTCCAAGATTTATTTTCGATTCTACAAATATATTGCAATTGATAGCTTTTGCTAAATCACGAATTAAATGTAATCCAAGTCCTGATTGGATATTAGAAATCTTATTTTTATCACGCAACACTTCAAATTCATTTACTACAGCTCCGATTCCATTATCAGAAATTGAAACAAAAACAGTTTCCATTTCTTGCCATGCTTTCCAAACTATAACTGGGCTTTTAACTTGTTTCGTTGCTTTTATGGCATTGGCAGTAAGATTTCGCATAATAGTTTTCAAATAATTTTCATCGGTCTTTAATTGTATATTTTGCGGATTTTCAAAAATAATTTGTATGTTTTTTTCGCTTAAAAAATAGTTTTTAAGTTCTTCAAAAATTTGGTTAATTTCAAGTAAATTTGGTTGTGGCTTAAAATTTTCCATTTGGCTTTTACTCCAAACTAAAATATCTTCCATCGAATGCAATAAATTTTCGGCTGATGCCAGAGTTGATTTTTCGATTTCATTTTTGGTCTGTTCGTCTAACAAATCAGGGCTGCTTTTTTGAAGATGTAAAAAATCGATTAAATTAGAAACAGGACTTCGCAAATCGTGATTCAATATACTAAAAAACAATGCTTTATTTTTGTTTGCTTTGTCTAATTCATGATTTTTAGCATCAAGTGCCAAGTTGAATTCTACTAGTTTTTCGTTAGTTTTTTTTCGATTTCTATTTTGAATTACCAACAAGCTTCCAATAATTAGTAAAAGTAATATTATACTAGAAAAATAAATTTTTTGATTTTGCTTTTCTTGATTTTTAAATTGTATTTCTTGATTTTTTAAAGCGATAATTTTTTGATTTTCAACTGTTGCGATTTTATTTTTATTTTCTTGGGAAAATATTTTTTCATACAATTCTATATTCAAATTTAAGTATTCAAGTGCTTTTTTATGATTTCCTTTTACTTCTTCAAGTTCAGAAAATTTTCCGTAAGCATACATTAAATTTTGTTGATAATTTGCGGTTTTACATATCTCAACAGCATCTGTCAATAGATGTGTGGATTTTTCTAAAAGCTCCGTTTTTGTTTTGTTTACTTCTTTAATTGCCTCTAAATTATTGTTTCTAGCTAATTTTATAAACTCTTCGGCAATACTCAAGTTTGTAGTTATGGCTAATAGATGAGTGGGATTTTCTGTTTCCCAAATGGCTTTTGATTTAGTATATAATTCTAATTTGTTTTTTACATTTGTAGTGATGTCACCTAAATTCATCAAAGCTGTTGCTTCTTGAACAGGATTGCTTTCCGTTTTCCAAATTTCTAAAGCTTTTAAATAGTATTTTTTTGCTTCATTAAACTTGTTTTGCGATGAATATATTTGACCATAATTAGAATAAGCTTTTGCAATTGCGTCATTTAATTTTTCGCTTTTTGCTAATTCATATAATTTATTGTTGTATTTCATAGCCATCGAAATATTTTTTTGATCAAAATAAATGACTGCTACATTGTGTAACGTAAAACTTTTTATTAGTGCAAAATTATTAGAATACTCAAGTGATTTTTTATAATAAAACAAGGCTTCTTTGTGTTTTGCTTGAGATAAATAGGTGGTTCCAATATCATTATAAAACACAGCAAAACCTTTATCCCAATTCATTTTTTTAACAATTTTCAATCCGTCAAATGCGTATTTTATAGATTTTTTAGGATTTAATTGCTGATAATTAGCCACTAGTTTTATATAAATTCTAGATTTTATAGTGTCATTTTTTTCCTTTGACAGTGCAACAATCAACGAATCTATTTCACGGTTGGTTTCCTGTGAAAAAGTAATGAAACTTAAAAACAAAAAAACAAAGCACAATTTAATTTTCATAAAAATCAATCAAATTTTCTTTAAAACTATTTCCTAATGGAATTGAAATAGAATTAAACAATGTTACATTTTGGCTACTCACTTTTTCAATAAATTGTTTGTGCACAGCAAAACTTCGATGAACCCGAATAAAATTTTGAAAATGCCGTTCTTTTAACAAATTTCCAATTCCAGAAAAAACGCAATGCCTTTTGTTTTCGGTTATCAAAAGAGAATAATCTTTAAGAGCTTCGATGTATAGTATTTCGTGAAGTTTTATTTTTATTTTATCGTAACCATCTTTAATATATATAAAATCATCACCAAAAGAAGTTTCAAAAAGTTGTGCTTTATGCTTTATTTCAAGATATTCTTCTATTCGTTTCATGGTTTGCTCAAAACGATTTGGAAGCAATGGTTTTACAATAAAATCTAAAGTATCTAGTTCAAAACTCTCTACAGCATGTTCTGGGTGGGAAGTTATAAAAACACAAACAGGGATTTCAAGCAGTTTTTTTCGCAATTCTAAACCATTTAGTTTTGGCATATCAATATCTAGAAATAAAATATCAATTGGTTGATTTTCTGCAATTTCAATAGCTTTTTCTGCCGAAGCATAATGTCCAATAATGTTTAAACACGAGTAGTTTCTCGCAATAGAATATACTTTGAGTCGAGCTACTAAATCATCATCAACAATAATGCAATTATACTTTTTCATGGATTCAAAAATACAAAGATTCGTCTATTTTTTGGCTCATTCGTCTATTTTTTAATAAATGTGTGTAAAAATGAATCAATTTTGAATTTCAAATTAATTTTAAAAATGAAAAAGAACTTTTTATTTCTAATTTTATTCTCTATATCACTTTTTTCGCAAGTAGGAATTAACACAACATTTCCTGATGCTCAACTAGATATACGATCAAGTAATCAGGCTTTGCCAAGTAATACAGACGGAATTTTAATTCCGAAAGTAGATGCTTTTCCTTTAACCAATCCAACGGTAAACCAACAAGGAATGATGGTTTATTTGACAACAGCTTCGGGTGGAAATTTACCTGGATTTTATTATTGGGACGAAGTTACAACATCGTGGATTTCTGTTTCAAAAGATGTTAATTCATGGTCTGTGAACGGAAATTCGGGAACCAATCCTGCAACTCATTTTATTGGAACAATCGATAATCAAGATGTAGTTTTTAAAAGATTTAATTTTAATTCAGGATTAATTAGTGTAAGAAATACTGCATTTGGAAATATTTCGCTTTTTTCAAATTCTACAGGAACAGATAATACCGCAATAGGTGCTTCAAGTTTGTATTCTAACACAACAGGAAGTGAAAACACTGGATTGGGTCGTAACTCATTAGCTTTTAACACTACTGGAAATTACAATACCTCTTCAGGAACTTATTCTTTAAATTTTAATACAACAGGAAGCGAAAATACTGCTACTGGTGCTTATGCATTATATTCGAATACAATTGCTAGCTATAATACTGCTTTTGGTGTCAATGCTTCACGAATGAACACAACTGGCGAAGAAAACACAGCTATTGGAGCCTATTCGCTTATGAATAATGTTGTTGGAAATGACAACACAGCTGTTGGAACAAGTGCATTGCGTTCAAATTTAGGAAGTGCAAATACAGCGGTAGGAAGAAGGTCAATGTTTAATAATACTACTGGATATAGTAATACTGCATTAGGAACACATACTTTGTACGAAAATATTGGAGGACTTAGAAATACCGCAATTGGGAATGGGGCATTAAATTCAATAACTTTTGCAAGTGAAAATATAGGTATAGGCGTTCAAGCATTAGCAAGCAACACACACGGTTTTCATAATATTGCCATTGGAAATAGTGCTCTATTTACAAACACTGCTGGTTATAATATAGCTATTGGAAATAGTAGTTTGTATTATAATTTGAATGGAAATTTTAACACAGCTATTGGACATAATGCCTTAACAAATAACATAAGTGGTTTTAGTAATACCGCAATAGGCGATTTAGCTTTGTTTCATTTAACAACTGGCAGTAATAACACAGCAATTGGAAGAAGAGCTGGAGGAAATTTAGGATCAAATCCATCTAATTTTTGTGCATTAGGTTTTGAATCTGGTTATGTAGGCACTAATAGCAACACTGTAGAAATTGGAAACACAAGTGTAAGCTGGATTGGAGGACAAGTAGGTTTTTTTAATTATAGTGATGGTCGAATTAAAAAGAATGTTCAAAACAACGTTCCAGGTTTATCTTTTATAACTAAACTGCGTCCTGTAACCTATCATTTTGACCTCCATAAGCAAAATGAAATGGTTTATAAAGACCAAAAACAAGAAACTTGGGGAGGTAAATATGATTTAGAAAAAGAACTTCAAACAGGTTTTATTGCTCAAGAAGTTGAAGAAACTGCCAAAAAATTAGGCTACGAATTTAATGGGGTAAGAGCTCCGAAACACGATAAAGATTTATACAGTGTTCAATATGCCGCATTTGTAGTACCGCTTGTAAAAGCAGTACAAGAGCAACAAGAAATTATTGAAAAACAACAAAATTTAATTAAAGAGCTCGAAAAAAGACTTAATACAATAGAAAACAAAACTAAATAATTAACGCTTCCTTTCTGCGTAAACCAAATAATATCTCGGAGTAAAGTATCTTAACAAAGGTCTAAATCCAAATTTCTTTACAGGATGCGTAAATTTTACTCGATCTACGATTTTAAAGCCTGTTTTTTCTAAAAGCCAATCCAATTGCCAATCTTCAAATTCATGGTAATGTCTGTCCCACATATCAGTCTTGCTTCTGTATGCAGGCGAAAACCATAAACGTAGCGGAATGGAAATCAGTAATTTATCACATTTTACGTTTTGTAAAACAGTATAAGGATTTAGTAAATGTTCGAAAATTTCAAAAGCAGTAAAAACAGTATAAGTTTCGTTTTGTAAAGCTGTTTGGTCGTTGTCTAAATCTTCACCTTTGGTGTTTTTTACAGTATAACCATTCTCTTCCATGATTTTAGAAAACGGATTGGGAACACCTAAATCAAAAATAGTTTCTGAAGTAGCAACGTGCTTTTGTAAAAATTCTAAAGTATGCTTAAAGCGTTTATTGGGAAATGTTTTTTCGTACATTCTTACTGTTTGTAGTTTAGTGTTTATTGTTTTTGGTTCTGCAAAATTAACTATTAACCATTAACAATAAACAACAAACTTAAAAAATTACATCTTGTAAACAATCGCATTGATATTCATTCCAGCGCCAACCGATGCAAATAGAATTACATCACCTTTATGAATCTCTTGATTTTCAATTTTTCCTTTAATCAAAGAATCGTATAAAGTTGGAACAGTCGCAACACTAGAATTTCCTAGTTTATGAATGCTCATTGGCATAATTCCTATAGGTGGCGTTTGTCCGTATAATTTGTAAAAACGTTGAATAATCGCTTCATCCATTTTCTCGTTGGCTTGATGAATCAATACTTTTTTCACTTGATTGATGTCGATTCCAGTTTTATCTATACATTCTTTCATGGCTTTTGGAACATTGCTTAAGGCAAATTCATAAATCTTTCTACCATGCATTTTTATGTAACGAACATCAGGGTCGTGGTCTTTGTTAAAGGAATTTCCAAAGAATAAATAATTGGCTTCATCATAAGCATAAGTTGCTGATTCATGTGCCAAAATACCTTCATTTTCTCCTTCAACCGCTTCAATAATTGTTGCACCAGCACCATCAGAATAAATCATTGAATCTCTATCATGCGGATCGGTAACTCTTGATAATGTTTCAGCACCGATAACCAAACATTTTTTTGCCATTCCTGCTTTTATAAATGCAGTTGCTTGAATAACACCTTCAACCCAACCAGGGCAACCAAAAAGCATATCATATGCCACACACTTTGGATTCTTTATGCGTAAATTGTGTTTCACACGAGTTGCCAAACTTGGAAGTAAGTCTGCTTGAATAGCTCCTTTTTTCTGATTTCCAAAATTGTGAGCAAATATAATATAATCCAAAGTTTCAGGGTCAATAGCTGCATCTTCAATAGCTCTCTTGGCAGCAATGTAAGCTAGGTCTGAAGTCAGTAAATCATCAGAAGCATAACGACGTTCTTCAATTCCAGTAATTCCGTAAAATTTTTCTGTAATAACTTCATTTGGAAGTGGAAACGGCGTTCCATCTTCGTTCAAGAAAACATGATTTGAAAAGTCTTTATTGGTTACTATTTCTGTTGGAATATAGCTTCCAGAACCTGTTATTTTTATGTTCATTGATAAAATAAATTTGTTACTAAATTATTGATTTTAAAATTGTATTTAGCTTTAAATGTATAATAATTATTAATTTTTGCGAATACACTTTTTTTTAAGTCAAATTTTTAACATAATTTAAATTTTTAACCTATTTTTTGAATTAAAGTTTTTTTTATTTTTGAAAAAAAATATTTTTTTATGATAAAGAACTTCTTCATTTTTCTAATTCTATTCAATTTTTGTTTTTGTTTTTCACAAAACGATTTATGTTCAGGAGCAATAAGTTTGACTCCAACAACCAATTGTGTAACTACTACAGGAAGTTTTAGTGGTTCAAATAATACAGGAACCACAACTACATGTTTATCAACAGCTTTGCAAGACGTTTGGTACAGCTTTGTGGCAAATGATGCTACCTTGAGCATTACTCTTGTTAATCAAGCTAATATTAATTTAGGAATGGAAATTTTTACTGGTTCATGTAATGGAACAAGTTTTGCTTGTGACAACTCATCAAGTAGTCTTACAAGTGAATTTTTTCAAAGCAATTCATTTACAGTTGGTGAAACATATTATATTAGAGTTTTTCATGTTGGAACTTTTGCAATTTCATCAAATTTTACCATTTGTATTCAAAATTATCCAACACCAGCAAACGATTTATGTTCAGGAGCAATTTCTTTAACTCCAAATACTAGTTGCGTTGGTACAACAGGTACATTTAGTGGATCGAGTAATACAGGAACAACAACATCATGTTTTGCAAGTTCGCTTCAAGATGTTTGGTACAGTTTTGTAGCAACTGACCCAACTATGAGTGTTGCGTTAAGTAATGGAGTGAACCTTAATTTAGGAATGGAAATCATAACCGGTTCATGTAATGGTGCTAGTTTTGTTTGCGATAATAGTTCGAGTAGTACAGTCAATGAGTTTTATTTAAATAATAATTTTACTGTAGGTCAAACGTATTATGTGAGAGTTTTTCAAACAGAAACATCATTAATAACTTCTTCATTTAACATATGTGTTCAAAATTATCCAACACCAGTAAACGATTTATGTTCAGGAGCAATTTCATTAACTCCTAATATTAGTTGCGTTGGTATAACTGGTACATTTAGTGGATCGAGTAATACAGGAACAACAACATCATGTTTTACAAGTTCGCTTCAAGATGTTTGGTACAGTTTTGTAGCAACCGACCCAACTATGAGTGTAACGGTAAGTAATGGAGTTAGCCTTAATTTAGGTTTTGAAATAATAACAGGTTCTTGTTCAGGAGCGAGTTTTGTTTGCGATAATAGTTCTAGTAGTACAGTTAATGAGTTTTATTTAAATAATAATTTTACTGTAGGTCAAACGTATTATGTGAGAGTTTTTCAAACAGAAACATCTTTAATAACTTCTTCGTTTAACATATGTGTTCAAAATTATCCAACACCAGCAAACGATTTATGTTCAGGAGCAATTTCATTAACTCCTAATACTAGTTGTGTAGGTACAACAGGTACATTTAGCGGATCGAGTAATACAGGAACGTCAACTTCATGTTTTGCAAGTTCGCTTCAAGATGTTTGGTATAGTTTTGTTGCAACAAGCCCAACAATGAGTGTATCATTGACTAATGGAGTGAACCTTAATTTAGCAATGGAAATAATAACAGGTTCATGTTCAGGAGCGAGTTTTGTTTGTGATAATAGTTCGAGTAGTACTACCATTGAGTTTTATGAAAGTAATACATTTACAATAGGACAAACGTATTATGTAAGAGTTTTTCAAACAGAAACATCATTAATAACTTCATTTTTTAACATATGCGTTCAAAGTCCTACTTTAAATATTGAAGAAAATGAGATTAATAATATTACTATTTATCCAAATCCTGTAACTGATTTTATAGAATTAGATTCAAATTTAATTATAAAAGAGGTAAATTTATTTACAATAAGTGGTCAATTGATATTAAGTTCAAATCAAAAAAGAATTTCCACTTTACATTTACCGGAAGGTATTTATTTGATAAGGATTGAAGATGAAGATGGGAATATTGCAACAAAAAGAATAGTAAAAAATTAATGGGAAAAAGCTGAAATTTTAATTTCAGCTTTTTTTATTTTCACTTTGAGCGATTTTTATTTGCATAATCGTTGAAAGATTGTGTGCCATATTTTTCATTCTTTCGCAATTAAAACCTTCAAAATTTTCGTTTATGGCAGCTTCAAAATGTTCTAACCAAATTTCAAACAATTCTTTTGATAAATAGGATTTCATATTTACATCCAAATGAATTTGTGTCAAATTATTAAAATATCCACCCGTTCCAAAAATAGCTTGCGACCAAAAAGTCACTAGAATAGGTAAGTGTTCCTCCAACTTTATTTTGACAACATCAGTAAAAATGTAACTGATTTTATCATCAGATAAAAGTTTTTTGTAAAAATCCTCTACAATAATATATAGGTCATCTTGATTTTGAACGTCATTCATTTCAGAAAAAATTAAAGTGCAAAGTTACACGATTCCAAATTCAATAGGCTGATTTATGTCATATTTATAAAAAAGAAAAATCCCAAACTCCTAATTGGAATTTGGGATTTAAACTATTGGGATTTATTTTTTACATATATGCCTCAATAGGAGCACAGCTACAAACTAAATTTCTATCACCATAAGCATCATCTACGCGACGAACACTTGGCCAAAATTTATTTTCAGCAATATATTCCAATGGGTAAGCAGCTTGTTCTCTAGTGTATGGGAAATTCCAAGTGTCAGCAGTTAACATATTTAAAGTATGAGGTGCGTTGTGCAACACATTATTAGTTTCTTCTTTGGTAGCAGCTTCAATTTCTTTTCTAATAGAAATCATAGCGTCACAAAAACGATCTAATTCGGCTAAATCTTCTGATTCAGTTGGTTCAATCATCAAAGTTCCTGCAACAGGGAAAGAAACGGTTGGTGCGTGGAAACCATAATCCATTAAACGTTTTGCAATATCGGTAACTTCAATTCCTTTTTCTTTGAAAGCTCTACAATCTAAAATCATTTCGTGTGCCGCTCTTCCCATTTCTCCTGAATATAAAACTGGATAGTGCGATTCTAAACGCGTTTTCATATAATTGGCATTCAAAATTGCATATTTTGTTGCATTTGTAACTCCTTCTGAACCTAACATAGATATATATCCATAAGAAATTAAGCAAACTAATGCAGAACCATAAGGCGCAGCAGAAATAGCCGTAATCGCTTGATCTCCACCAGTAGGAATAATTGGATTGGTTGGTAAAAACGGAACTAATTTTTCGTTTACACAAATTGGTCCAACACCTGGTCCACCGCCACCATGAGGAATAGCGAATGTTTTGTGTAAGTTCAAGTGACAAACATCAGCACCAATTGTTGCCGGATTTGTTAATCCAACTTGTGCATTCATATTCGCTCCATCCATGTAAACCAAACCACCATTGTCGTGAATGATTTGAGTGATTTCGCAAATAGCACTTTCAAAAACTCCATGCGTTGAAGGATAAGTTACCATCAAACATGAAAGATTTGCTGCATGTTCAATAGCTCTTGCTCTTAAATCTTCTACATCAATATTACCGTTTTCCATTGTTTTGGTTACGATAATTTGCATTCCTGCCATTGCTGCCGAAGCTGGATTAGTACCGTGAGCAGATGATGGAATCAAACATACATTTCTGTGATCATCACCACGAGATAAATGATAAGCACGAATTGCCATTAAGCCTGCATATTCTCCTTGTGCACCTGAATTGGGTTGTAAAGTTGTTCCTGCGAAACCTGTTACTACATTTAATTGATGCTCTAATTTTTTAAGCATAATTTGATAACCTTCCGCTTGTTCCACTGGAGCAAATGGGTGAATACTGTTCCAATTTGCCATTGATAATGGTAGCATTTCGGCTGCAGCGTTCAATTTCATCGTACATGAACCTAATGAAATCATGGAATGATTTAACGATAAATCCTTACGCTCTAATTTTTTGATATAACGCATCAACTGACTTTCAGAATGATGACTATTGAAAACATCATGCGTTAAGAAAGTTGAAGTTCTCTCTAACGATGATGGGATGTTATTAGTTGAAGATAATTCAGAAACTTTGAAACTTTCTTTACCTGTTGCTTCTGAGAAAATGGCAATGATTTGATTCAAATCTGAAATTGAAGTAGTTTCATTTACAGAAATTGAAATAGTTTCACCATCTATATAAAAGAAATTAACTTCATGTTTTTCTGCAATTGCTTTCACTTTAGATGCATCTGCTTTTACAGCAATAGTATCAAAGAAAGAAGTGTTTACATTATAAACGCCCAATTTGTTTAAAGCATCTGATAAAGTTACCGCTGAAGCATGAACTTTATTAGCTATATATTTCAAACCTTTTGGACCATGGAAAACTGCATACATGCCAGCCATAACAGCTAATAAAACTTGAGCTGTACAAATATTAGAAGTTGCTTTTTCACGTTTGATGTGTTGCTCACGAGTTCCTAAAGCCATTCTCAAAGCACGATTTCCGTTAGCGTCTATTGTAACACCAATAATTCTTCCTGGCATCGAACGTTTGTGTTCTTCTTTAGTTGCAAAAAAAGCAGCGTGTGGTCCGCCATAACCCATCGGAATTCCGAAACGTTGTGAAGTTCCAACTACTACATCAGCACCCATTTCTCCTGGAGGTGTTAATTTTACCAATGATAAAATATCTGATGCTACAGCCACTTTTATTTCTTTTTCATGAGCTTTTGCAATAAAACTCGCATAGTCATTTACTTGACCAAATTTTCCTGGATATTGTAAAATCGCTCCGAAAAAGTCTGTTGAAAAATCAAAAGTTTCATGATTTCCAATCACCAATTCGATTCCTTTTGGAGTAGAACGTGTTTGTAAAACCGATAAAGTTTGAGGTAAAATTTCTTCAGAAACGAAGAATTTACTAGCATTGTTTTTCTTTTGATCACGTGTACGAACGTCGAATAATAAAGCCATTGCTTCAGCAGCTGCAGTTCCTTCATCAAGAAGTGATGCATTAGCAATTTCCATTCCTGTAAGTTCGATTATCGTAGTTTGATAATTCAAAATAGCTTCCAAACGACCTTGAGCAATTTCAGCTTGATAAGGTGTATAAGCTGTGTACCATCCTGGATTTTCAAAAATATTTCTCTGAATAACCGCAGGTACAATTGCTGGATGATATCCCAAACCAATATACGATTTGAAAACTTTATTTTTCTTTCCTAATTCTTGAATGTGCGTTAGGTATTCATATTCAGTCATTGGAGCATCTAAATCCAAGTCTTTTTTTAGACGGATATTGTCTGGCACAGTTTCATAAATTAACTGGTCAAGACTTTCTACTCCTATGGTTTTAAACATATGTTGTAGGTCGTTCTCACGTGGACCTATGTGGCGTAATGCAAATGAGTCTGTTTTCATTTAAATAATTATATATATAAAGTTTGTGTGTTGTTTTAAGAGAACAAAAGTAATTATTAAACTTTTATTTTTAAGTTAAACAAAGGGTAATATTTTGAGAAATTGTTAACTAAAAACAAGGTTTATTAACATAATGATTAGTTTTGTAGCATGCGATTTTTTAGAAAACTTTTCGGTTTTTACATCAATTCAAGCATTCATGTGGCTTTGTCTGTTTATGCTTTGGTGCAGTTGACGCAAATTTTGTTTACCATTTCTAATGATTTTGTGACTTCTTACTTTGCTTTTTTTGGAACAATTGTGGGTTATAATTTTGTAAAATATGATGCTTTAGCGAGAACAAAAAAAGTACAAATGTCGCTTCAATTAAAAGGAATTGCCTTTTTGAGTTTTCTATCTTTAATGGCTACTGGATATTATTTTTTACAATTAGAAAAAACTACACAAATTATTGGTTTTGTATTTCTCGCCATAACATTATTATATACTTTGCCGTTCTTTCCTAACAAAAAAAATGCTCGAAATTGGGCTGGATTTAAAATTTACATTGTGGCATTGTGTTGGGTAGGAGTGACGCTTTTTCTCCCAATAATTAATAACAGTTTGCCTTTAACAAGTTATATGTTTTTGGTTGCAGCACAACGATTCATATTGATTTTTGTATTGATATTAATTTTTGAAATCATCGATTTAAGATTAGATGATCCGCATTTGAAAACTGTTCCACAGCAAATTGGGGTTTCAAAAACCAAACGAGTAGGAGTTGTATTAATGGTTTTATTCGTGTTATTAGAATTTTTATCGTCTGATTTTAGAATAAAGTTTTTTGCTTTGAAATCAGCTTTGGCGATAACGGCGATTTTATTTTTGTTGTTTTCAAATGAAAATCGTTCACGCTATTATGCATCTTTTTGGGTGGAAAGTATTCCTGTTTTTTGGTGGTTGGTTGTTGAAATAATTTAAACCTGACAGGTTTAGAAAACCTGTCAGGTTAGACTTTTAGCCATTGAAAACTATTCGTTCATCCAATTTTGTTTCACTTGCTTTTCGTTTTCCTCTAAAGAAAAAGTACAAGTTTAAAAATAACATAATTCCTAAATAAATGGTAAATCCTCCAATTTTATAGCTTAATTTTTCTATTAATAATTGGTAACTGTCTTGGTACATATTCATTTCAAGAATCATTAATGCAAAGCCTAAATTTAGTAGATAAAAACCTGTTTCGAATAATTTGTTGGTTGCATTTGCAATTTCTTCACGACCTTTAAAAATGTCTAACATATAAACTTTACTGTTTCTGAAAAGTGTTCTTGAAACGTAATAAGTTAAGAACAAAGCAACTGGTAAATAAATGGCGTAACCGATTAAAATTTTTGTAGTTTCCATAATAAATGTATTTAAATTAATTTTTTGATGTATTTCGTAAGAAGGATAATATTGAAGTAGTGCATCAAGGCAATAGTGCAAATAATGACCGCCGATTTGAAAGCAATAATTTCAATAAGTTGATGGAACGAAAGGATTTTCTCCCAAGAAATTAAAGTCATTGCACAGTAACCCAAATTCAATAAATAGTAGCCAACTAACAATATTTGATTGATTTTATGACACAAATCTTCATGATTTGGAAGTAGTTCTGAAACGAATATGTTGCCATTATTGTAACATATTTTTCCAACTTTAATAATGATTATTGTGGTTATCAATAGGTAAATTGTGTAACCAATGATGTTGAGGTTCATGGTTTCTCTTTTTTTGTATAAATGATTGCTGAAATATAAATGCAAAGAACTAAAGGAGAATAAATTAGTGGCCAAGTTAATTTGTTCATATAATAAATGTTTTCGTTGTGATACCACAAACCAAAAAATAATGTTACAGATATGAAGTATATTTTTATATGTAAATTACTATTGTATTTAATCCAAAAAATAATTCCAATAATCAATTGGATTAAACCAGTTAACATTGTTGAATATGCAGCAAGATAAAAGAAACCTTCTTCTATAAAACCAATTATAAATAAAGCCAAAGGAATCAAAATTGCAATTGTATTTGTTGTTTTTAAATCTTTCATAATTATTTATTATTTTAAACTTTCAGAAAAAAATGAAAGTTTTGATTAAATTTTTTTATTCTTACTTCATTATTTTAACAACCAATTTTGCTAACCAATTGTCTTTGTATTCGGTCATTTTGTCTAACATATTATCAGCTTTCAAAACGAAATCATACAATTTAGTGGTTTGATCAACAAAATGTTTTTCTTCTGCAGTATTGTCAGATGTTATTGAGGAAACTTCTTTTAAAACTTTCAAAGCAGGTTTGATTTCACGTTTACTACGTTCTCTTGAAATTTTCACTGCTAATTCGTCTAAATCTTTTTCTGCAGTGAAAAATTCACGTCTTTCGCCAGCTTTGTATTCTTTGTAGACAATTCCCCAATCCATTAATGCTCTTAGATTCATTGAAGCATTTCCGCGAGAAATTTGCAATTCTTCCATAATGTCTTCCATTGAAACTGCTTCATGAGAAACCATCAAAAGCGCATGAATTTGAGCCATGGTTTTGTTTATTCCCCATTGACTACCCAATGCACCCCAAGTTTGAACGAATTTGTTTTTAGCTTCTTTGAATTCCATTTTGATGGTTATTTCATTTTGATAGTACAAAGATATATAAAAGTTTTTAAAGTTTCAAAAAAAAATGAAAGTTTATTTTAAAAAGAAACCGAAGCACTAACTTCGGTTATCTTTTATCGTCTTTTGAATAATTTGAAACTCCATTTATATTGATTTCTGTTCCTAAAAAATGAGGTTCTCGATTTCTAATGACATCAATTACTGATTTACAAATCGAAAAATATTCTCTAAAACACACATAATTATAGTTATTGTATTCTCCTTCATTTGCAGAGAATCCAATAGATTCAATACCAAGATTATTTCCAATATATAGAGCTCTATTCAAATGATATTCTTGAGTAATTAAGATTGCCTTATCAATTTTAAAGATATTTTTTGCACGATACATTGTTGAATAAGTATCAAATCCTGCATAATCTATGTAGATTTTTGTAGTATCAATTCCTTTTTCAAAACAGTAAGTTTTCATTACAGTTAACTCATCATGAGCATCTGAACCATTGTCACCTGAGAGTAATATTTTATTAATTTTTTTTGAATTGTATAATTTTATTCCAGCATCAAGTCGATCTTTTAGATATTTACTTGGCTTGTTTCCATTAATTCCTGCTCCAAAAATAATTCCAACATTTGTTGTAGGAATATCATTTTCGAAAGAAAATATTAAAGAGTTAGTTTTAGATTTTACATAAAAGTTAATTCCAAAAATTAGGATTATCCCAATAATTGAAACATAAAGTAGTTTCTTAAAATGTTTTTTAATGAAATTTTTCAAATCAAATAATTTTATATCAACCCAGCACGTTTCAACAACGCATCAGCTTTTGGTTCTTGACCTCTAAATTTTTTATACAATTCCATTGGTAATTCTGTTCCACCTTTTGAAAGTACATTGTCTTTAAATTTTGTAGCTACTTCTTTATTAAAAATGCCTTTTTCTTGGAAGTAAGCAAATGCATCGGCATCTAAAACTTCTGCCCATTTGTAACTGTAATATCCAGAGGAATATCCACCTTGAAATATGTGTGAAAAAGATGTACTCATGCAATTTTCAGCCACATCAGGATATAAGCTTGTACCTTCCATTGCTTGTTTTTCAAAAGCTTTTACATCAGCGATGGTTTGAGATTTTCCGTGATAAGTCATATCTAAAATTCCGAAACTTAATTGACGCAACGTTGCCATTCCTTCTAAGAAACTTGCGCTTTCTTTGATTTTTTCTACATATTCTTGCGGAATGATTTCTCCGGTTTCATAATGTTTAGCAAACAATGCCAAAGCTTCTGGTTCGTAGCACCAATTTTCCATCACTTGACTTGGTAATTCCACAAAATCCCAATAAACCGAAGTTCCAGATAAACTTGGATAAGTTGTATTGGCTAACATTCCGTGTAATGCGTGACCAAATTCGTGGAATAAAGTTGTTACTTCATTGAAGGTTAGGAGTGAAGGTTTCGTTTCTGTTGGTGGAGTAAAATTACAAACGATAGAAACGTGTGGTCTTTCATTGATTCCGTTTTTCACGGCTTGCGATTTATAAGAAGTCATCCAAGCGCCATTTCGTTTTCCTTTTCTTGGGAAAAAATCGGAGTAGAAAATAGCAACTAATTGTCCTTCAAAATCCAACACTTCAAAAGTTTGAACGTCTTCATGGTATTTGTCTATATCAAAAACTTCTTTAAAAGTAATTCCGAATAGTTTTTCCGCAATAGTAAATGCTCCATTTAAAACATTTTCCAATTTGAAATAAGGCTTTAAAATCTCATCATCAAAGTTGAATAGTTTTTGTTTCAATTTTTCTGAATAGTAAGCTCCGTCCCATTTTTCTAGTTGGTCAATTCCATCTAGTTCTTTTGCGAAAGCAGTTAGTTGAGCAAATTCTTTTTGGGAAGCAGGTTTTGCTTTTTCTAATAAATCATTCAAAAAAGAAAGTACTTTTTCAGGATTTTGAGCCATTCGTTCTTCCAAAACAAAATCAGAATGTGATTTGTATCCTAATAAATTTGCACGTTTATGACGTAATTCAACAATGCGTTTTACGTTTTCTTTGTTGTCAAATTCGTTATCTTGAAACGATTTTTTTCCAGCAGCAATTGCGATTTCTTTACGTAACTCACGATTTTCAACATAAGTCACAAAAGGCAAGTAACTTGGGAAATCTAAAGTAAAAACCCAGCCTTCCAAATTTTTAGATTTTGCCAAACTTGCTGCCATTTCTTTAGCGCCATCAGGCAAACCTTTTAAATCAGCTTCTTTTGTAATATGTAATTGATAGTTGTTGGTTTCAGCCAAAACATTTTCGCCGTAAGTCAATTTGATTTTGGCTAATTCCGTATCAATTTCACGTAATTTTAATTTGTCTTCTTCATTCAATAAAGCTCCATTTCTAGAAAACCCTTTGAATTTTTTGTCTAATAATGTTGCTTGTTCTGTAGTTAAATTCAAAGAATCTTTTTGATCATAAACGGTTTTAACTCTTTTGAACAAATCTTCATTTAAAGCGATATCATTACTAAATTCAGTCAACAACGGAGAAACTTCTTGAGCGATTTTTTGCATTTCGTCACAAGTTTCAGCCGAATTTAAATTAAAGAAAATAGATGATAATCTGTCTAATTGTTCACCAGCAAAATCTAAAGCAACAATCGTATTTTCAAATGTTGGAGCTTCAGAATTTGTAATTATGGCATCAATTTCGGCTTTTGCTTTAGCGATATTTTCGATAAAAGCAGGTTTGTAATCTTCTAGTTTTATTTGCGAAAAAGGCGCAGTATTATGTTTGGTGTTGAATGTTGAGGTAAGTGTTTTCATTTTATGCTGAATTTATTTCAGTATCTTTATTTTGTTTCACAGAGAATCACAAAGTTTTTTCACAAAGTTTCACAGAGATTTTTGTGTAACTCTGTGTTGAACTTCGTGTGACTTTGTGTGATTTTTTTATTTTTTCAATTCAGATGCTGCTTTATTCACCGCTTCTTTTAGACTTTCTTTGTAGAAAATAATTTTGTCAAGCACACATTTATCATGACTTCCGATGATTTGTGCAGCAAGAATTCCGGCATTTTTTGCTCCGTTTAACGCAACTGTTGCCACAGGAACGCCACCAGGCATTTGAAGAATCGATAAAACCGAATCCCAACCATCAATAGAATTACTAGATTTTACAGGAACTCCAATTACAGGAAGTGGCGACATTGAAGCAACCATTCCTGGTAAATGAGCCGCACCGCCAGCACCAGCAATAATTACTGAAATACCACGAGTGTGTGCATTTTTACTAAAATCAAATAACTTTTCGGGTGTTCTGTGTGCCGAAACAATATCTACTTCGGTTTCGATGTCAAATCCTTTTAAGATGTCGATGGCTTCTTGCATTACAGGCATATCCGAAATGCTTCCCATTATGATGGCTACTTTGCTCATTTATTTTTTTTGTTTCAAGTTTAAGGTTTCAATTTAATTAGGTTTTTAAAATTGCCAACTGCGACTGATTACTGCGACTGAATACTAATCACTCGAATACTATTCTTAACTTCTTCCGCAATTTTTCTCGCTTCCACCATATTTTCATTTACAATTGTAACGTGTCCCATTTTTCGGAAAGGTCTTGTTTCTCTTTTACCGTAAATATGTGGTGTTACACCATCAATTGCCATTATTTTTTCAATGTTTTCGTAAATCACTTGACCCGAAAAACCTTCTTCGCCGACCAAATTTACCATAATTCCAGCAACTTTGCTATCAGTTGTTCCTAAAGGTAAGTTTAAAATGGCACGCAAATGATTTTCAAATTGCGAAGTATAACTCGCTTCAATCGAATAATGTCCTGAATTGTGTGGTCTTGGAGCAACTTCGTTTACTAAAATTTCATTGTCTTCTGTTTGAAACATTTCTACTGCCAATAGTCCAACGTGATTGAAAGCCTCTGAAACTTTTAAGGCAATTTCAGTAGCTTTTTGAGCCACTTTATCATCAATACGAGCTGGACAAATCACATATTCTACTTGATTGGCTTCAGGATGAAATTCCATTTCCACCACAGGATAAGTTTTAACTTCACCAGAAACTGAACGCGCTACAATTACAGCCAACTCATTTTTAAACGGAACCATTTGCTCTGCAATGCATTCTACTTCAGGTAAATTGACTAAATCTATTGTTGAGCGAACTATTTTTACACCGTTTCCATCGTAACCAAATTGAGCACATTTCCACACAAAAGGAAATTCTAATTCGTCTTTTTCTAACGATTTCCTCAAATCTTTCAAATCCACAAATCGTTGATGTAGTGAAGTTGGAATATTATTTTCAACATAAAAATCTTTTTGACGTCCTTTATTCTGAATCAATCGCAATGTTTTTGGTGATGGAAATATAGGTAATCCTTCCGATTCCAAAACGTCTAAAGCATCTAGATTTACGTTTTCGATTTCGATGGTTAAAAGATTCACCATTTTTCCAAATTGATAAACGGTGTCATAATCCATCAAACTTCCTTTGTAAAAAGCATTGCAACTGTATCTTGCTGGCGCTTCTTCGCTTGGTTCCAAAACCAAAGTTTGTATATCGAATTTTCTAGTTTCGGTCAATAGCATTTTGCCTAATTGTCCGCCACCGAGAATTCCTAATTTAAAATCGGATGAGAAATAATTCATTGTAATGTTGTAGTTGTTTGCGCAAAGATAATCATTTGAAATTATTTTAATCGCTTCAAAATATCTTTCACTGCTGATTTGTAACCTGGAGTTTGAAAGCTACAATCTCTTTGAAGTAATACTTTTAGTTCCTCATTAACCCAAGAATGTTTTTTGCCAAGATTGTATAAAGTTCGCATTGTGTAAGCAGCATTTGCAGCATTGTTAGATTCAATCAACCAATCTAAACAAGTTTCAATTATCTTTTCTTCTTGATTTTCGGTCAAAGAATTTTTTTTAGAATTGGATAGAAATAAACAGATTTTAGAAATCGAGCGTATGGCAGAATCATTTTTATAATAAGGTAAAGTCTCGCAAAAATCTTCTAAAAAAGGTAAAAATAAATCCATTTTTTCTTCACAAATCAACTCCAAAATCCAACACGCTTTATGGTGATTTTTGTCCTTAATACTAAATGCAATTTCTAATAAATACTTTAAATAATCAGGATTGGCAAAGATGAAATCTTTATTATCATCTCTACTTTTCCTATGTGCTGTGCTTTTAGCGATTTGATTGTAATATTCTGTATTCATTTTGTAAATATATTAAATTAGCAAAAAAGTCAAAATACTTGTTATTAAATAGTTATTACTTCGTAAATTTGCTCCTTTATTTTTTAAAACAACAACACAATGATACATCTTCACGATAAAACTTTCGAGCCATTTATTTCTTCAGAAGAAATTGACTTCGCAATTGCAAATATGGCCAAACAAATGGACGACGATTTTTTTGATGAAGTTCCAGTTTTTGTTGGGATTTTAAATGGTTCCTTTATGGTAATGTCCGATTTGATGAAGCACTACAGAGGAATGTGTGAAGTAAGTTTTATGAAAATGGCTTCTTACGAAGGAACACAATCTACAAACGATGTTAAACAACTAATCGGAATTAACGAAAACCTTGAAGGAAGAACTGTTGTAATTGTTGAAGATATTGTAGATACAGGAAATACAATCGAAGAATTGAAAGCAATTTTTAAAGAAAAAGGAGTAAAGCATTTAAAAATCGCAACTTTATTTTTCAAACCAGAAGCCTATAAAAAAGATATTAAAATAGATTACGTAGGGATTAGAATTCCTAACAAATTCATCGTTGGATATGGTTTAGACTACGACGGATTAGGAAGAAACCTAGCAGACGTTTATCAATTAGCACAATAAGCAAGTATTAAGATTGGAGTATTAAGTATTAAGATTTTCCAAATTTTGGAATTTGGAATTTAAAATTTTGGAATTTAAAATAATTATAAAATGATCAACATCGTTCTTTTCGGAAAACCAGGTGCAGGAAAAGGCACACAAGCTGAATTTTTAAAAGAAAAATACAATTTAACACATCTTTCAACAGGAGATATTTTTAGATTTAACATCAAAAATGATACTGATTTAGGAAAATTAGCCAAAACCTATATGGATAAAGGCGATTTAGTTCCAGATGAAGTAACAATCCAAATGTTGCAAAGCGAAGTTGATAAAAACCCACATTCGGCAGGATTTTTATTTGATGGTTTTCCAAGAACTTTAGCGCAAGCAGAAGCTTTAGATAAGTTTTTAGAATCTAAAGATCAAAATATTACGGCTACTGTTGCACTTGAAGCGGATGATAATATTCTTGTAGCTCGTTTGTTAGAAAGAGGAAAAACTTCTGGAAGACCAGACGATCAAGATGAAGAAAAAATCAGAAATCGTTATGACGAATACAATCAAAAAACAGCACCTTTAATGGATTATTACAAATCTCAAGGTAAATTTCACGCTGTAAATGGTATTGGAACTATCTTGGAAGTTAACGAACGATTAAATCAAATTTTCGATAAATTATAGTCTAAAGAATTGACTTGGAGATAAATTTCGAGCATTCAATTTTTTTTCAGATATTTGCACTCACAAAAGGAGCTATTTCCGATAATAGGGATTTATGCTCTTTTTTTGTAATTTTAAACTATGGAAATTTTAATAATACTTTTTCTAATCATTTTGAATGGTGTTTTTTCTATGTCAGAAATCGCATTGATTTCGGCACGTAAAAACCGATTAGAAACGGCTGCCAAAAAAGGAAATGCCAATGCCAAAGCGGCTTTAGACTTGGCAAATTCACCAAACGAATTTTTATCTACAGTTCAAATTGGAATCACATTAATCGGAATTTTAACTGGTATTTATTCAGGTGATAAGATAACAACTGATGTTCAAAATTTTGTAGCATCGTTTGAAACTTTAAAACCTTACGCCAATTCAATTGCAGTTGGAATTGTAGTAGTAACTTTAACTTTTTTCTCTTTAGTTCTCGGAGAATTATTACCAAAACGAATCGGTTTAAATTATCCAGAATCAATTGCAAAAGCCGTTGCTGTTCCAATGAAAATTGTTTCTAAAGTTACGATGCCTTTTATTTGGTTACTTACAACGTCAACAGATTTTTTACTGAAAGTATTGCAAATAAAACCAACCGCTGACGGAAAAGTAACCGAAGAAGAAATTAAAGCGATTATTAAAGAAGGTACAGAAGGTGGAGAAATTCAAGAAATTGAACACGATATTGTGGAACGCGTTTTTCACATTGGCGATAGAAAAGTAAATTCGTTAATGACACATAGAAATTCTATTGTTTACTTGTCTTACGAAGATTCTGTTCAAGAAATAAAAGACAAAGTTCTTGACGAATTGCATTCGTTTTATCCAGTTTGCGGCGATAATCTTGATGATGTTGAAGGAATTGTTCTTCTTAAAGATTTATTCGTAAGTTTTGAAAAAGGTGGCGATTTCGATTTGAAGAAAATAACTAAAGAACCAGTTTATTTCATAGAACATACATCTGCATATAAAGCCTTAGAAAACTTTAAAATTTCTAAAGTTCACTATGCTTTAGTAACCGATGAGCATGGCGTTTTTCAAGGAATTATCACATTAAATGATATTCTAGAAGCTTTAGTTGGTGATGCTGCCGATTTCTACGAAGATGAATTCAAAATTGTGGCTCGCGAAGACGGAAGTTGGTTAGTTGACGGACATTATTCGTTACACGATTTTCTGACGTATTTCGATATGGACGATTTAATTGGCGATTACGAAGTAACAACCGTAAGCGGATTAATCGTAACCGAATTAGGAATCATCCCAAAACAAGGACAAAAACTTATTTGGAACAAACTAGAATTTGAAGTAATAGATATGGATGGAGTCAAAATTGACAAAGTTCTAGTTACCATTATTAAAATTAATTAAATAAGTATTCAGTGTTCAGTGTTCAGTTCTCAGTTTTTCTGATGAATTGAATTTGTTCATTGAAAAAATAAATAGTGAAAGGTGAAAGTATTGTTTTAGATAATCTAAATCACTGAATACTGAACACTGAACACTGAACACTAATAAAATGACAGAAGGAAATTTTGTAGACTACGTAAAAATATATGTTACTTCCGGAAAAGGAGGAAAAGGTTCTACGCATTTACATAGAGAAAAATTTATTGAAAAAGGCGGTCCAGATGGAGGTGATGGAGGTCGTGGTGGACATGTTTACATAAAAGGAAACAAAAATCTTTGGACCTTATTCCATTTGAAATTTGTAAAGCACATGCGTGGTGGTCACGGTGGCGATGGAGGAAGTTCAAGAAGTACAGGTCACGATGGAGAAGATAAATATGTAGAAGTGCCATTAGGAACTGTTGTAAAAGATATTGAAACAGGAGAAATTCTTTTTGAAATTACAGAACACGGTGAAGAACGAATTCTAGCACAAGGAGGAAAAGGAGGTTTAGGAAATTGGCATTTTAGAAGTTCCACAAACCAAACGCCAAGATATTCACAACCAGGAATGCCTTCAACAGAATTGGATGTTATTCTTGAACTTAAAGTTCTTGCTGATGTTGGTTTAGTAGGTTTTCCTAATGCAGGAAAATCGACATTACTTTCTGTTTTAACTTCTGCTAAACCAAAAATTGCTGATTATCCTTTTACAACATTAAAACCTAATTTAGGAATTGTTGCTTATAGAGAATTTCAATCGTTTGTAATTGCAGATATTCCTGGAATTATTGAAGGTGCAGCCGAGGGAAAAGGATTAGGACATTATTTCTTGCGTCATATTGAAAGAAATTCAACTTTATTGTTTTTAGTTCCAGCTGATGCTGATGATATTAAAAAAGAATACGAAATTCTATTAGACGAATTACGTCGTTACAATCCAGAAATGTTGGATAAAGACAGGCTTTTAGTAATCTCAAAATGCGATATGCTCGATGATGAATTAAAAGCAGAAATGAAACAACATCTAGATAAATCCAAACTCGGAATTCCTTATATGTTTATTTCATCAGTAGCGCAACAAGGTTTGACAGAATTAAAAGACAAACTTTGGGAAATGCTAAATGTAGAAGATGAAAAGCCTGAGAACAGCCACGGTTTGTAAGATATTTCTAAATAAACTAAAGCTTCGAAATTTTCGAGGCTTTTTTTTGTGTTTTGATTTCCTAAAGTAAAGTTAAAATTAACTTATTAATTCAGGTTTTCGACCATAAAATTTAAATAATCCTCAAAAAATCGTAATTTCGCAACACTAAAATTTTGCAATATTCAATTCAAAGTGTAACAAATTGCATTTTAAATAGACTATTAGCTAACAAACAATTAACCTTTTATATTTTCAATTATGAAGAAAATTTTATTATCCTTAATTGCTGCCATTATGCTTGTTCCAACGAGTGTTAAAGCTGACGAAGGAATGTGGTTTTTAATGTTCATCGAACGTTTAAATCACCGCGATATGCAAAAAATGGGCTTGCAATTGACAGCCGAAGAAATCTACAGCATCAACAATCATAGTTTGAAAGATGCTATTGTACAATTCAACGGAGGTTGTACTGCAGAAATCATCTCTAAAGATGGTTTAGTTTTAACAAATCACCACTGTGGTTATGATGCAATTGCAGAATTATCAAGTGCTGAGAAAAATTATTTGAAAGATGGTTACTGGGCTGCCAACAGAAAAGCAGAGATTAAACCATCTAGCTTATACGTTCGTTTTTTCGTTAGAATGGATGACTGTACTAAAAGAATTTTAGCAGTTGTAAATTCTTCTATGAGTGAAGCAGATAGAGAAAAAGCTATCAATGCTGAAATTGCTAAAATTGAAAAAGAAAATAACGAAGGTGGAAAATATACAGTTTCTGTTCGTCCATTTTTTCAAGGGAATGAGTACTACTATTTTGTTTACCAAGATTATAAAGACGTTCGTTTAGTTGGAACTCCTCCAGAAAGTTTAGGAAAATTTGGTGGTGATACTGACAACTGGGAATGGCCACGTCACACAGCAGATTTCTCAATGTTTAGAGTTTATGCTAATGCAGATGGTTCTCCTGCAGAATATTCTGAAAATAATGTTCCGTTAAAACCAAAACATTATTTACCAGTTAATTTAAGTGGTGTTAAAGAAAATGATTTTGCAATGATTCTTGGATATCCAGGAAGAACTAACCGTTGGATGCCAGCAGCTGGAATTGAGCAAAATGTAAAATTTGCATATCCTGCATGGGTTGAAGGAGCAAAAACTGGTATGGATGGAATGAAAAAATACATGAACCAAAGCGATGCTTTGAATCTTGTATACGCTTCAAAATATGCTTCAACTGCTAATTACTGGAAAAACCGTCAAGGAATGATTGATGCTTTGTCAAAATTTGGAACAGCAAAATCTAAAGCAGCTCAAGAAGCTAAGTTTGATAAATGGGCTAACAAAGCAGCTAACAAAGCTAAATACGGAAACGTAGTTTCAACTATTAATAAATATTATGCTATGACGAATGAGAAATCTCGTCATGATAACTACTTACAACAATTATTCAGAACATCATCTTTTGCAACAATCGGAAGAAGTTTAGGAAGACAGTTGGATGGTTATGTTAAAGCTGATGCTGCAAAACGTGCAACAATGGCACCTCAAATCACTGAGATGGCAACAGAAATGTTTAAAGAATTACACATTCCTGCAGAAAAAGATATTCTTGCAGCTCAATTAAAAACATACGCAACTAAATCAATAGGTTATGACATTGCGCCGATGGTAAAACAAATTGGTGATGCTAATAATAATGATTTTACTAAATATGTAAATGCTGCATTCGATTTAAGTATTTTTACTTCAGTTGATAGAATTAAAGCTTTCTTAGATTTACCAAGTGAAGCTATGTTAGCAAGTGATCCTTTATATGCATTATCAAATGATATGGTTGCTCATTTTGGAAAAAGATCAGATGAATTAGCTAAAGCTCAAAATGATTATGCAGCTTCATTCCGTTTATTGGTTGAAGGTTTGAGAGAATCTAAAATTGGAGCTATCAAATATCCAGATGCAAACTCAACGTTGCGTTTAACTTACGGAAAAGTTCGTTCGCTTCCTGCTGACAAAAGAAATGACGCAACAATAAATAATTATACAACACTTGCTGGTCAAGTAAAAAAATACAAAAAAGGAGATCAAGAATTTGATTTACCAGCGCGTATTTTAGAAATGAATAAAAACAAAGATTTCGGTCGTTATGCTGATAAAGACGGTTCGCTTCACGTGAATTTCTTAACAGATAATGATATCACAGGAGGAAACTCAGGTTCGCCAGTTCTTAACGGAAAAGGAGAATTAATCGGACTAGCTTTCGACGGAAACATCGAAGCAATGGCTGGTGACGTAATCTTTGATAACAAACTACAAAGAACCATCAACGTAGATATTCGTTATGTTCTTTGGGTAATTGAAAATTTCTCAGGTGCTAAACATATCGTTGACGAAATGACTTTGGTAAGATAAATCAAAGTACGAAGTACAAAATACGAATTACGAGATAATCGTAAAATAGTAACTCCGAATTAAGCAATTAGTTCGGAGTTTTTTTTATCTGAACTTGTATCATATTCTCATTCAGTTAATTTGGGAGCGAATGGCTCGGGAATTTTTGGTTTCCATATTCCTGATTTTCTCTCGTCACAAAAGACGAGATGCAATCAGGGCTAGGTAGTAATTGTATCGAACAAATGTTAAGTTCTTTAAAACACTTTCATCTTTAATACATAACTTTTCTTATTTTTGAAAAATAATAACAACCCATGAAATTTCTACCTTTTTTATTTCTTCTAATTTCCTTCAATATGATGGCTGAAACTGATTTTGAAAAAGCAGAAAAACTCTACAAACAAGAAAAGTACGATCAAGCTAAAACTCTTTTTGAAAGCTATTTAAAATCCAATCCAAATCATTACAAAACTGTTGAATATCTTGGCGATATTGCAGGACATCAGAAAAAATGGGACGAAGCCATCAAACAATATAAAGTTTTAAAAACTCAGTTTCCTAAAACAGCCAATTATTGGTACAAATATGGTGGAGCTCTCGGAATGAAAGCTAAATCAGTCAATAAATTCAAGGCATTAGGAATGATAGATGATGTAGAAAATGCCTTTCTTACTGCTGCAAAATTAGATTTGAAACATATTGATTCACGTTGGGCATTGGTAATGCTTTACATAGAATTACCGGGAATTGTTGGCGGAAGCGAATCTAAAGCTGTAAAATATTCTAACGAATTAATGGAACTTTCTAAAGTAGATGGCTACCTTTCCAAAGGTTACATCGACGAATATTTCAATCGTTATAAAAAAGCAGAAGCAAATTATATAAAAGCACACGAAATTGGCAATTCAAAAACCACTTTTCAAAAATTATATAATTTATATTTGAATAAAATTAAAGATAAAGCGAAAGCAACAAAGTTAAAAGAACAATTCGATAAAAAATAACAAAACTCAAATTCCAAATTCCAATAATTATAGGTTTGGGATTTGGAATTTTAATAATTGGAATTTCAAATGCGTACACATTTCATAGCCATTGGCGGTGCAGCCATGCACAATTTAGCATTGGCATTACATAATAAAGGATATCAGGTGACTGGTAGTGACGATGCCATTTTTGAACCATCAAAATCACGTTTAGAAAAAAAAGGGTTGTTGCCTTTGGAAATGGGTTGGTTTCCAGAAAAAATTACTCAAGATATTGAAGCTATCATTTTAGGAATGCACGCCAAAGCAGACAATCCTGAATTGTTAAAAGCAAAAGAATTAGGATTGAAAATCTATTCTTATCCTGAATTTTTATACGAACAATCCAAAAATAAAACACGAGTAGTAATTGGTGGTTCGCACGGAAAAACAACTATAACTTCAATGATTTTACACGTAATGCATTATCATAATATCGAAGTTGATTATATGGTTGGAGCACAGTTAGAAGGATTTGATACGATGGTTCATCTAACAGAAACCAACGATTTTATTGTCCTTGAAGGTGATGAATATTTATCTTCTCCAATTGATAGACGACCAAAATTTCATTTGTATCAACCTAATATTGCTTTGCTTTCAGGAATTGCTTGGGATCATATTAATGTGTTTCCAACCTTTGAAAATTATGTAGAGCAATTTGAAATTTTTGTAAATCAAATTACAAAAGGCGGAATTCTTGTTTACAATGAAGAAGACGAAACCGTTAAAAAAGTAGCCGAAAATTCTGAAAACCCAATCAGAAAAATTGCTTATCAAACACCAAGTTACACTGTTGAAGATGGAACTACTTTGCTTGATACGCCGGAAGGCTCAATGCCAATAGAAGTTTTTGGGGCACACAATTTGAATAATCTAGCAGGAGCAAAATGGATTTGCCAAAATATGGGAGTTGACGAAGCCGATTTCTACGAAGCAATAGCTAGTTTTAAAGGAGCAAGCAAACGTCTAGAAAAAATTGCCGAAGGAAAAGGAAAAGTCGCTTACAAAGATTTTGCTCATTCACCAAGTAAAGTTTCTGCAACTACTAAAGCGGTTAAGAATCAATATCCAGATAGAACTTTGATTGCGTGTTTAGAATTACATACTTATAGTAGTTTAAACGCAGAATTTCTAAAAGAATATCAAGGCGCACTAGACGCAGCAGATGTTGCCGTAGTTTTCTATTCGCCAGATGCTGTAAAAATCAAGCAACTAGAAGAAGTAACATACGACCAAATAGCGCAATCGTTTCAAAGAGATGATTTAATTATTTATACTAATCCAGCCGATTTTAAGAATTTCTTATTCAGTCAAAACTTTGATAATTCTGCATTGTTATTAATGAGTTCAGGAAATTATGGTGGTTTAAATTTTGATGAGGTAAAGGAGTTGATGAAATAAAATATGTTTGAAAAAATAATAAATATTATAGCATTTATACTTTTTATATTGGAGATTAAATCTGTTATTAATTATTTAAAGGAAAAGTGGTTTACATTTACCGATTCAAATGAAAATCATCTAAATAGATTAATGGCATTAATAATTTTATTTTTAAGTTTAATGCTAATTGTATTTTTATTATTTGTTTTATTTACAGTTGTTACTAAATGGATTAGGGATTTTTAATTTTTTCTATAAATCAAAAATTGTTAATCTTAATTCTTAAATAAATAATGCCCAACAATTTCCCAACTAAACAAACAATCTTCTGCGACTTGTCCGCCACCAACATTGTGAACAATCATAGGGTTTCCGTCTATTGATTTTTTGTGGGTAACTATGCCAATATGAGGTAATTTTCCATTAATCATCCAAGTTACAATTTCGCCAGTTTTATAATCGTTTGGATTATTTGAAACTTCGAGTTTTTTACCTTTTCGTTCAAAGAAAACTTCAAGATTCGGAACTCTTCTATGATCAATATTAGTATCTGCTTTTTTCAAACCCCATTTGGTTGGATATTTCGAAAAGTTAGCTTTCATATCTTCGTGAACTTCTTTTTGCAAATCAATTCCAAGTTTTCGATAGGCACGAATTACAACGTCTGAACAAACTCCAGTTTTAGCAGGAACATCACCATTAGGATATTTTAATGAAACATAATCTGGAGTGTAAACTACATTTTCATCAATAATTGAAATTGCAGCATTTGAAAGCTTCTCTTCAAAAGTAGAAGGATTTTCAATCGCAGCAACTGAAATGTTTTCAGTTTTCAATTTATTTTTTTCAGCTTTTTTGCATCCAAAAGAAAATAAAATCACCAGAAGAATTAAAGGTAGTTTCATATGTAAATGTTGTTTTATTATTGGTGCATATGTATCGCCATTTTCATAGGTGTTTGCATTCGCAAACTCGAGTTTAGGGCGATTTCATGAATTGTTTTTTATTCAAACGAAAATTCTAATCATTTTATTTTGAACTCTTTAAAAAAATATAGTTCTTTGTGCTTTATAAACGCCAAAATAATTATGTACACACCTATCAATCAATGGGCTGAAGACGATCGCCCAAGAGAAAAATTTCTACTAAAAGGAAAATCTTCCTTATCAGATTCCGAATTACTTGCTATTTTAATTGGTTCCGGCTCTAGAAAAGAAAGCGCAGTGCAACTTTGTCAACGCATTTTATTTTCTGTCGATAATAATTTAAATCAACTCGGAAAATTATCAATCCAAAAACTTACCGAATTTAAAGGAATTGGCGAAGCTAAAGCCATTACTATTGCTGCAGCATTAGAATTAGGAAGAAGAAGACGAACCGAAGACGCAGAGGAGCTTAAAAAAATAACATCAAGCAAAGCCGTTTTCGAAATTATGCAACCCATAATTGGCGAATTACCTCATGAAGAATTTTGGATTTTATATTTGAATAATTCTAATAAAGTCATTCACAAAGCTCAACTTTCAAAAGGTGGAATTACAGGAACGGTAGTCGATAGTAGAATTGTTTT
>LNFM01001684.1_pt1 | contig 67782 bp, 59 predicted proteins | sample 596031 | NCBI WGS metagenome assembly LNFM01 (sample SAMN04254537, study PRJNA301005) | activated carbon metagenome | isolation source: dual media filters at the Ann Arbor, Michigan drinking water treatment plant | place: USA: Ann Arbor
ACAGCGTCACCTCGAAACCGCCGCCGAGCGCGAGCCCGTTGATCGCGGCCGCCCACGGCTTGCCGCAGGTCTCGATGCCGCGCAGCACCAGCGAGAAGCGGCGGCTCTGATCGAACAGCATCTGGTTCGCCGCGACCTCGCCCTGCTCCTTGAGCACCCTGGCGTATTCCTTGTTCATGCCCTCGAGCATGGAAAGGTCTGCGCCGGCGCAGAAAGCGTCCTTGCTGGAGGTGATGACGACGCCCTTGACCGCGGCATCGGCCGTGGTCTGCTTCAGGATCTCCTCGAGTTCAGTGGTCGAGGTCTCGTCCAGCACGTTCATCGAACGTCCCGGGATATCCCAGGTGACGAGCGCAATGCCGTCGGCGTCGGTTTCGACTTTGAAATTCTTGAAGGCCATGTTGGTTGCTCCCTCGATGCCGGCAGCCGATATCAGGCGCGGCGATTAAGCTTGAGTTCGTAGGGTGGGTTAGCGAAGCGTAACCCACCAATTCTGTTGCCCGCGACATGGTGGGTTACGCCTACGGCTAACCCACCCTACGGGCTCACGCTCTTTCGATGATCGTCGCCGTGCCCATGCCGCCGCCGATGCACAGCGTCACCAGCGCTGTCTGTTTGTTGGTCCGCTCGAGTTCATCGAGCACGGTGCCGAGGATCATGGCGCCGGTGGCGCCGAGCGGATGGCCCAGCGCGATCGCGCCGCCGTTGACGTTGATCTTCGAGGGATCGATGTCGAAGGCCTGCATGTAGCGCAGCACCACCGAGGCAAACGCCTCGTTGAGCTCGAACAGGTCGATGTCCGACTTCTTCATGCCGGAACGCTCGAACAGCTTCTCGGTGACGTCGACCGGTCCGGTCAGCATCATCGCCGGCTCCGAGCCGATATTGGCAAACGCGCGGATTCTTGCACGCGGCTTCAGGCCGTGCTTCGCACCGGCTTCCTTGCTGCCGAGCAGCACCGCACCGGCGCCGTCGACGATCCCCGAGGAGTTGCCGGCATGGTGCACGTAGTTGATCTTCTCGACTTCGGGATGCGACTGGATCGCCACGGCGTCGAAGCCGCCCATCTGGCCCATGACGACGAACGACGGCTGCAACTGGCCGAGCGACTGCATCGTCGTGGTCGGGCGCATATGCTCGTCCTTGGCCAGGATGGTGAGACCGTTGACGTCCTTCACCGGCACCACCGACTTGTTGAAGCGGCCTTCGTCCCAGGCCTTTGCGGCGCGCTGCTGGCTCTGCACGGCATAGGCGTCGACGTCGTCGCGCGAAAAACCGTATTTGGTCGCGATCAGGTCGGCCGAGACGCCCTGCGGCATGAAATAGGACGGCACCGCCATCGAGGGGTCCATCGGCCAGGCGCCGCCGGAAGCGCCGATGCCGACGCGGCTCATCGATTCCGCGCCACCGCCGATCACGAGCTCATGCTGGCCGGCCATGATCTGGGCGGCGGCAAAGTTCACGGCGTCGAGGCCGGAGGCGCAGAAGCGGCTGATCTGCACGCCGGGAACGGATTCGCCGAGCCCAGCCTTCAACGCGGCAAAGCGCGCGATGTCGGATCCGGCCTCGCCGACCGGATCGACCACGCCGAGGATGACGTCATCGACAACGTCCTCCGCCAGATTGTTGCGTTCCTTCAGCGCCTGCAGCGGCACGGTGGCCAGCGCCAGCGCGGTGACCTCGTGGAGCGCGCCATCGGCCTTGCCGCGGCCGCGCGGGGTGCGAACGTGATCGTAGATATATGCCTCAGGCATGACGCCCTCCTGGTATGAGGATCATAATATTATAGGCGATGGGACGGAGAAGCGACGAAAAATCTCAGAACGCCTCCGCCGCCAATTCCATGGTGGTCGCGCATCCCGACTGGATGCGCGCAAGATGGACCGAGGTTTCGGGCAACATCCGCTCCATGAAGAAGCGGCCGGTTACCAGCTTGGTGGAGAGATATGGCGTGGCTTCACCCGCAGCAATCTTGTCCTGCGCCACCTTGGCCATCCGCGCCCACATATAGGCGAAGGCGACGAGGCCGAACAATTGCATGTAGTCGGTCGCCGCCGCGCCGGCATTGTCGGGCTTGGTCAGCGCGTTCTGCATCAGCCAGCCGGTGGCCTGCTGCAGGTGGCCGAGCGCGGTGGAGAGCGGGGTCACGAACGGCTTCATGGCTTCGTCGCCGCCGTGCTCCTTGGCAAACGCTGCGACTTCGCCGAAGAACGCCATCACGGCGCGGCCGCCGTCGCGCGGCAGCTTGCGGCCGACGAGATCGAGCGCCTGGATGCCGTTGGCGCCCTCGTAGAGCATGGCGATGCGCGCATCGCGCACGAACTGCTCCATGCCATGCTCGGCTATGTAGCCATGGCCGCCATACATCTGCTGCGCCAGCACCGCGTTGGAGAAGCCGACATCGGTCATCACGCCTTTCATGACCGGCGTCATCAGGCCCATGTGATCGTCGGCCTCCTGGCGATCCTTCGGATCGGTGGAACGATGCGCGACGTCGCTCTTGAGCGCGGTCCACACCACCATGGCGCGCGCCGCCTCATTGAAGGCGCGGATGGTGAGCAGCACACGGCGAACGTCCGGATGCACGATGATCGGATCGGCCGCCTTGTCCGGCTCCTTTGCGCCGGTCAGCGAGCGGCCCTGCAGGCGCTCGCGCGCATAATTGACGGCGTTCTGATAGGCGACTTCGGACTGCGCGAGGCCCTGCACGGCGACGCCGAGGCGGGCCTCGTTCATCATCACGAACATGCCCTGCATGCCCTTGTTCTCTTCGCCGATCAGCCAGCCGGTGGCGTTGTCGTAGTTCATCACGCAGGTGGAATTGCCGTGGATGCCCATCTTGTGCTCGATCGAGCCGCAGGACACGCCGTTGCGGGCCCCCAGCGAGCCGTCGGCATTGACGAGAACCTTCGGCACCACGAACAGCGACACCCCTTTGATGCCGGCAGGCGCGCCTTCGATGCGCGCCAGCACCAGGTGGATGATGTTGTCGGCCATGTCGTGCTCGCCGGCCGAGATGAAGATCTTGGTGCCGGAAATCTTGTAGCTGCCGTCGGCCTGCTTGACCGCCTTGGTGCGCAGCAGGCCGAGATCGGTGCCGCATTGCGGCTCCGTGAGGTTCATGGTGCCGGTCCACTCGCCGGCGACCATCTTCGGCACGAACATCTTCTTCTGTTCGGGCTTGCCGTGCACCAGGAGCGCTGCGGTCGCGCCCATGGTCAGCCCGCCATACATCGAGAACGCCATATTGGCCGCGCTCTGGAATTCGGTGACGACCTGGCTCAGCGTCACCGGCAGTCCCTGCCCGCCAAATTCCGCCGGCGCCGACAGGCCGAGCCAGCCGCCTTCGGCGACCTGCTTGAAGGCTTCCTTGAATCCCTTCGGTGTCGTCACCGAGGCGTCGTCATGCCGCTTGCAGCCCTCGAGATCGCCGACACGGTTGAGCGGCTGCAGCACCTCTTCGGAGAGCTTGGCGGCTTCGCCCAAAATGGCCTCGCGCACATCGGCGGAGGCGTCGGTAAAGCCGGGAAGATTGTCGTAGCGATCGATCTGGAACACGTCGTTGAGCAGGAAGGTGACGTCTTCGACGGGGGCTTTGTAGATCGGCATGGGTTTCTCCCGGCAGGGGCAGGCTTTAAGAGTTGGCGGATGCGCTTGAGATGAAATCTTGCGGTGTTCCGGAAGGGGACCTTATCCCGTTCCTGATGTCCTAGGGAGTGCGCGGGCTTTAAATATCGCGGGCGGGCACTACGGCGTGAAGTCACTGCCTGGCGAGTTGCTCCCCCATCAGGCGGTGCAGGAGGTTGATCGCCTTCAGCGGACGCACCATGACCTTGAAGTGCGTGATCTTGCCGTCATCGCTGAACGTGATGATGTCGACGCCGTTGATCCTGATGCCCTCGATCTCGTTTTCAAATTCGAGAACCGCACCATTCGCGCTGCGCCACTCGCCGATATATTTGAAGCCCGGACCGCCGAGCACCTTTTCGGCGCTCGCCAGATATTTGAAGGTGATGTCGCGGCCGCGTTGCGGCGTGTGGACCACGGGGCTTTCGAACACTGCATCGGGATGCAGCAGATCCCACAGCGCCGCCGTGTCATGGGACTTCATGTAGCCGTACCACTTGTCGAGGCCGCTCATGGTCATCATGTCCTCCTGTGCAGGCGACGTCCGGGCGTTCGCGCAGGCACGGTCCGATTATGCGCGTTGACGCATATGCAACTTTATGCATATTGTCAATCACTGTCCTGATAGACCGGAGGACCGCCATCTTGGCGCTCGGTGACGCGATCCTTGCCTGCCTGACCGAACGGCCGATGACGGGCTACGAACTCGCCAAGACCTTCGATGCGTCGATTGGATTCTTCTGGAAGGCCAACCACCAGCAGATTTATCGCGAACTGACCCGGCTCCGTGACCGCGGCCATATCCAGGGCCGCGAGGTCGTCCAGTCCGGCAAGCCGAACAAGCTGGTCTACACGCTGACGCCGGAGGGAAGAGCTGCGCTCCGGCATTGGGCCGCGCGGCCGAGCGTTCCTGCCTCGATCAAGGACGATCTGCTGGTGCGGCTTTACGCGCTCGACAGCGTCGATATCGAACCGCTGCGCACCGACCTGATGGCGCGGCTTGAACACCATCGCGACCGCTTCGCCCGTTACGAGCGGCTTCTCAACAAGCGATTTCCGCAAGGCACGGCGTCGCCGGCCGACCTCGGCAAACTGCTCGGGCTTCGCATCGGCCTCAGTCATGAACGCGCCGTGGCGGAATGGTGCGAAGAGGCGATCGATGCGTTGTCGGCGCTGTCGGCCGGCGCGGATCGCGGCAAAGTCGTGGCCATCGGCGACGGACAGCGCGAAAATAACGGGTAGACCGGCCGATCTGGGCCCCGCTTTAACTTTAGGGCTGCATAGTCCAATTCCTTAACCCGTTATTTACCGTAACGAACAAAAGTCAGGTTCTGAGGCAGATGAGCTGCGCGGGATTCCATTGTCTCTTCAGTGGGACGCGCGGGGAAGCTGAGGGCGCAGGTGTAGCGCCGGAGCGAACCGGACGAGATCATGAATTCGCGCGTATCGTGGAGTGTTGACGGCATCGATCCATCCGTCCGCGAAAGGGCCGAGGCCGCCGCGCGGCGCGCCGGCATGACGCTGAACGACTGGCTCAATTCCTCCATCGGCGAACCCGCCCCGCCCAATTTCCGCGCACCTCACGACCAGCGCCCGGCGATGCCGAGCCAGGAGATTCGCGAAGTCGCCGATATTCACCAGCGGCTGGATTCCATCACCCGGCAGATCGAGCAGATTTCGCGGCCCGCGCCGCGGGGCGAAGCGCCGCGCGCCGAGCCGGGCGTGGCCCGCCAGCTCAACGACGCGATCTCGCGCCTCGACGCGCGACTGTCGCAGATTTCGAACCCGGCGCCGGCCCGCCACGCCGAGATCCAGGACAAGCAGCGCCAGGCCGAGATGGTCGAGCGCGCCGCAGCCCAGATCTATCGCCCCTCGCCGCCGCTCAGCCCGGCCTCGATGGACTTTGCGGTCGCCGAAATCGCCGCGCGCCAGAATGAACTCGACGGTCCGTCACCACGTCAGGCGCCATCAGGTCAAGTCCCGCCGCGGCAGGCCGCGCCGATGGCGCCGGCCGGCCCGGACTTTTCGTCGCTGGAACGTCATCTGGTCAAGATCACGAGCCAGATCGAGGCGCTGCAGCGCCCCGATCACGTCGAGCAGTCGATCGCGGCCTTCCGCAGCGAACTCACCGAGATCCGCCACGCCCTCACCGAGGCGATGCCGCGCCGGGCGATCGAATCGATCGAGAACGAAATCCGCACGCTGTCCCAGCGTATCGACGACACCAGGCAGAACGGCAGCGACGGCCAGGCCCTCGCCGGCATCGAGCACGCACTCGGTGAAATCCGCGAAGCGCTACGCTCGCTGACGCCGGCCGAACAACTCGCAGGCTATGACGATGCGATCCGCAATCTCGGTGCCAAGCTCGATCTGATCCTGCGCTCGAACGACGATCCATCGACGGTACACCAGCTCGAAAGCGCGATCGCCGCACTTCGCGGCATCGTTTCCAACGTCGCCTCCAACGACGCGCTGGCCCGGCTGGCCGACGACGTGCACACGCTGTCGAACAAGGTCGATCAGCTGTCGCGTTCGACCAGCAACAGCGATTCCTTTGCCATGCTCGAGCAGCGTATTGCTGCGCTGACCTCGACGCTGGAGAACCGGCAGCCGGCGGTCGCGGACACGCACTCGGAATATCTGGAAAACGCGCTGCGTACCCTGACAGAACGGCTCGACCGCATCCCGGTCGGCAACGACAATGCGTCGGCCTTTGCCCATCTCGAACAGCGCGTCACCTATCTGCTGGAACGCCTCGAAGCCTCCGACCGTCCCGCTGCGCCGTCGATTGATCTCGGGCGGGTCGAGGAGGGCCTGCACGACATCCTGCGCTCGCTCGAACGGCAGCACGCCAGCCTGGTCTCGCTCGCGGACAGCAACCGCAATGCCGAGGCGCCGCAGCCGATGGATTCCGGCATCGTCGACCTCGTCAAGCGCGAACTGTCCGACATCCGCTTCAGCCAGTCGGAAACCGACCGCCGCACGCAGGACTCGCTCGAAACCGTTCACAGCACGCTCGGCCACGTGGTCGACCGCCTGTCGACGATCGAAGGCGATCTGCGCACCGTTCGCACCACGCCCGTAGCCCCGCCGCCGGCCGGGATCCACGAGGAGACATCGCGCGCGCCGTCGCTGCAGTCCCTGATGCAGCCCTTGGCTCCCCAGCCGCTGGCGCCGCAACCCTTGGCAGCGCCACCTTTGGCAGCGCAACCTTTGGCAGCGCAAGCCTTGGCACCGCATCCGTTGGCGCCGCAGCCGAAACCCGAACTGCCGAATCCCGCCGCGCTGCAGGGGGATTCTCAGGAGTATTTCGCCGCCGCGCCGCGCGACTTCCACGCTGCGCAGCCTGCGCCGCCGCCGATCCCACCGCGCGCCATCAGCGAAATCCTGGAGCCGCTTGCTGCACCGTCGCGCACCCCGATTGCGCCGGAATTGCCGCCGGATCACCCGCTCGAGCCGGGCACGCGGCCGTCCGGGCGCATGTCTTCGCCGACGGAACGGATCGCAGCTTCCGAGAGCGCGCTCAGCGAGATTCCAACAGGCCCCAAGGAGCCGGTCAGCTCATCGAGCTTCATTGCCGCCGCGCGCCGCGCCGCGCAGGCTGCTGCCGCAGCGCCGCCCCCTGAAAAAGCCGGACGTTCGGCGGCCAAGGCAGCCGCCAAGGCCGCGCCGAAGGGCGGCGACAAGGTCAAGGCCGACGACAAGACCCCCTCGAACATGTCGTCCAAGATCCGCGCGCTGCTGGTCGGCGCGAGCGTGGTCGTGATCGTGCTTGGCACCTTCAAGACGGCGATGACGCTGCTCGACACCGGGAGCGCGCCGCAAATGCCGGGAATCGAAAACTCCGTCGAGCCGGCCGCCCCGGCGCAGACGCCTGCGGAAAACGCCGCCAGGCCTGCGGCGCCGGCGTCTGCCCCGCCCTCGATGATCTCGCCGACTCCGGTCGAGAAGCAGTCGAACAATTCCTCAGGCCCGAACACGCTGGACAGCGCGCGGCTCTTGATCCCGCCGCAGGCGGCAGCGTCCACTGCCGGCGACATCACCAACTCGATCCCGACACTGCCCGCCACCGGCCCCAAGCCCACGACGATATCGGTGCCGTCGGGCGAGCGGCTGCCTGACGCCATCGGCGGCTTGACGCTGCGCACCGCCGCGCTGCGGGGTGATCCGGGTGCAGCCTACGAGATCGGCCTGCGTTTCGCCGAAGGCAGAGGCATCGAATCGAACCTCGACGAAGCCGCCAAATGGTATGACCGCGCGGCGCAGGCCGGCCTGGTGCCCGCGATATTCCGGCTCGGCACCTTCTACGAGAAGGGCCTCAGCGTAAAACGGGACGTCGATATCGCGCGGCGCTACTATCTGCAGGCGGCCGAACGCGGCAACGCCAAGGCGATGCATAATCTGGCCGTGCTCGACGCCGACGGCGGCGGCAAGGGGGCCAACTACAAGAGCGCGTCGCAATGGTTCCGGAAGGCCGCCGATCGTGGCGTCGCCGACAGCCAGTTCAACCTCGGCATCCTCTATGCCCGCGGCATCGGCGTCGAACAGAACCTCGCCGAATCCTTCAAATGGTTCAGCCGATATCGCCAAGCGCCTCGACGCCCAGTCGCTCGCTGCTGCAAGGCTCGCGATCCAGACCTTTACGGTCGAGCCTCAGCCTGACGACGCCGTCAATGTGGCCGCGCCGGTCGGCGGCTGGGACGCAGCCCCCGCGCAGCCCACCCCGGCTAAACCCGCCGCAAGGCAGGCTGCAGCCAAGCGCGCCGCGCCCGCGAATTAAGATTACGTAAGTCGCGGCCAGCCCGCTGGCACCGCCCTCACCCCGGCCATAAATTGCTTTAGCGGATCGGACCACCCGATCCCACATCGGCCCGGCGGAAAGAGGATTGCTTGTCAGACCAGGATAACCAGGGCGGGGAGAACGATTTCCGGAGGTCGCCGACAGGCCCTTCGGTCACAGCGCCGCACATTCCGCGCTACCAGCCGCCGCCACCGCCGGCTCAAGCGCCCCGCCGCAAGCGCAATATTTGGTCGATCGCCATCTTCGTCCTGCTGGTTTCCGGCGTGGCCATCCGTGCCTACCAGGACCTGTCGCAGCCCGACGCTTGGGATTACTGGAAGGACCAATATATCTCGCCGAGCGTGACGTTCTCGGTGGTCGACAAGGCCGATCTCGGCGGCGCCGAGCCGGGCCGTCGCGCCCTCTTCGTCAGCGGAACGATCGGGCCTGCCGCGGCGAAATCGTTTCGCGACCGGCTGGACCAGGCCCGGGTGACCGCCGGCGACATGGTGCTGCTGTCCTCACCCGGCGGCGATTTGAACCAGGCCACGATCATGGGCGAGATCATCCGATCGCGCGGCCTGGCGACGGCGGTCGGCATCCCCGACACCTCCGGCCGCGTCAAGCCTGCCTATTGCGCCAGCGCCTGCGTGCTCGTCTATGCCGGCGGCAAGCCCCGGTTCGGCGTGCCGGGCTCGGCGCTCGGCGTTCATCGGTTTGTCACAACCAAGCCGATCAGCGATCCGGTCGCCGAGACCCAGCGGATCGCGGGCGCCGTGCTGGGCTACATGACCAAGATGGGCGTCTCGTCTTCCATCGTGGAGGCGATGTCCGAGACCCGGGAGATCCGCTGGCTCAGCCCCAAGCAGGCGCTGGCGATGAACCTCGTCACCGATCCCCTCGGCAAGCCCTGAGCCATCGTCCCAGCCGAATGCGCGGCGGGGATTGCGCATTGCCGTCCTGACAACCGTTTGGGCATGCGAGGCAAAAATTTGCCTTGCCGGGCATTTTTAGTCCCGTCTGCCGTTGAATTCAGTTATGCAAAGGCGCGGGAACCGGCCCTGCGCACGCAAATGTGCATGCGCGAACCGGCTCCCGCTGCCGTCAAATACAACAGAAACACGTCCTGACTGGCCTCGGCCGGGCCAGCGGCAAAGCTTAAAAAAGCAGACGCGCGTGCAGCTCTACCTCCCGATCGCCGACATTCCGGTCAATGTCTTCCTCATCCTGGCGATGGGCGCGGCGGTCGGGTTCGTCTCCGGCATGTTCGGGATCGGCGGCGGGTTCCTGATGACGCCGCTCCTGATCTTCGTCGGCATCGCGCCGGCGGTGGCGGTCGCCTCGGTCGCGAGCCATATCGCGGCATCCTCGTTCTCGGGCGCGTTATCCTATTGGCGGCGGCGCGCCATCGATCCCGTCCTGGCGGTGGTGCTGCTCAGCGGCGGCACCATAGGCACCGCGCTGGGCGTCTGGACCTTCACGCTGCTGCGATCGCTCGGCCAGCTCGATCTCATGATCGCGACATCCTACGTGATCCTGCTGACCACCGTCGGCGGGCTGATGTTCTGGGAAGGCCTGCGCGCGCTGTTGCGGGCCCGGCGCGGCGGCGCGGCCACCGTGCGACGCCCGGGCAGCCATGGATGGATCCACGGATTGCCGCTGAAAATGCGGTTCAAGCGCTCGAAAATCTATCTGTCGGTCATTCCCGTTATCGTGATCGGCCTGGTCATCGGCTTCATCGGCGCGGTCATGGGCATCGGCGGCGGCTTCATCCTGGTGCCGCTCCTGATCTACGTGCTGCGGGTGCCGACCTCCACCGTGATCGGCACCTCGATGGTGCTCACCCTGGTGACGATGGTGTTCGCAACGATGCTGCACGCGGTCACCAACCATCTGGTCGATGCCGTGCTGGCATTGATCCTGATGGTCGGCGGCGTCACCGGCGCCCAGTTCGGCGCGCGGGCCGGACAGAAAATTCGTGGCGAACATTTGCGGCTGCTGCTCGGCCTCCTGGTTCTCGCCGTCGGCATCCGCTTTGCCGTCGAACTGGTGATCCGGCCCGAGGATCTCTTCACCGTGCGCGAAACGGGGATCACCGGATGACCGCGCGCCTCACCCAGTGGCTGGCAGGCCTTGCGGTGGGCGCCGCGCTGGCGATTTCGCCTGCACAGGCCGAACGGCTGATCGTATCGGTGTCGAACCACCGCGTCACCGTGACGCCGAACTATTCCGGCGACGAACTGGTGTTGTTCGGCTCGGTGGAAAAGGACGCCAACACGCCGCCCAATCGCAGCTACGATCTCGTGGTCACGGTTGCCGGCCCGCGCGCCGACATGGTGACGCGGCGCAAGGAGCGCAGGTTCGGGATCTGGATCAACACCGACTCGCGGCAATTCCTCAACGTCCCGACCTATCTGGCGCTGTTCTCCAACCGCCCGTTCGACGCCATCGCCTTGCCCGAGGTGCTTCGGCGGCAGCAGATCGGGCTGAACAACGTGCTTCTGACCCAGCGTGTCGGCCCCGACTACGCCGACGTCGTCCCCGATGACGCGTTCCGCAGCGCCTTCGTGCGGCTGCGCAAGCAGCACGGGCTGTATCGCGAGGAGACCTCGGCGGTGACGTTCCTGACGCCGACCTTGTTCCGCACCAGCATTCCGTTGCCGGCCGAAGTGCCGATCGGGACATATAACGTCGAGATCAAATTGTTCGCCGACGGCGCGCTGGTGACGAAGACCGACACCGCGTTCGAAATCGTCAAGGTCGGCTTCGAACAGTTCGTCGCCAACACCGCGCGGCAGAACGGGTTTGTCTACGGCCTTGCGACCGCCTTCATGGCGCTGATGACCGGCTGGATGGCCTCGATCGTGTTCCGGAAGGATTGAGGTACGTCACGACCTCCCGACAAAGAATCCGACGCCCATCGCCACGACACTGAGCAGCATCGCCAGCGTCGACAGCCATCCGAGCCAATAGAGCGGCCCGCCGACCACGAAGCGTCCCATCACGTCCTTGCGCCGCGCCATGAACATCAAGAGCACCATCACGGGCACAGCGAGCACGCCGTTGATGACGGCGCTCCAGTACAGCGCCGAGATCGGATTGATCGGGGTAAAATTCAGCGCGATGCCGATTCCGGCGGATAGCGCCAACACCGCATAGAAGGCCGCGGCTTCCTTTGGCTTGCGCGCGAGCCCCACCGGCCATTGCCGCCCCTCGCCGACGGCATATGCCGTAGCGCCTGCGAGCACCGGGATCGCCAGTAACCCGGTGCCGACGATGCCTAGCGCAAAAATCACTTCGGCGAACACGCCTGCGATCGGACGCAAAGCTTCCGCGGCGTCTGCCGAACTCTGGATATCGGTCTTCCCTGCCGCATGCAGCGTCGCCGCGGCGGTGACGATGATCGACAGCGCGATCAGGTTGGAGAACGCCATGCCGATGATGGTGTCGGCACGGATACGGTGGAATTCCTTCTGCGCGCCATAGTGCTTTTCGATCAGCGGCCGCTTCGTTGCATCGACGCGCTGATCCTCGGCCTCCTGCGAAGCCTGCCAGAAGAACAAATAGGGCGAGATCGTGGTGCCGAGGATGGCGACGATGGTGGTGAAATAGTCGGCGCTCCAACTCATGCGCGGAACGAGGATGCCGGCCAGCGCCTCGCCCCACGATACCTTGGCAAAGGCCAGCGCAGCGACATAGGCAAACAGGCTCAGCGTCAGCCATTTCAGCACTGCCACGTAGCGCTTGTAGTCGAGGAATATCTGCGCCGCGACCGACGTGACGCCGAACAACAACACGTAAATGATACTGTGGCCGCCGATCAGGAGCTTGGCGGCATCCGCCATCGCGCCGAGGTCGGCGCCGATGTTGATGGTGTTGGCGATGAACAGCAGCGCCACGACCACGTTGAGCAGCCATGGCGAATAGTGCCGGCACACATTGCCCGATATGCCTTGGCCGGTGACGCGGCCGACGCGCGCGGAAATTTCCTGGATCGCGGCCATCAGCGGAAACGTCAGCAACATGGTCCAGCCGATGCCGTAGCCAAGCTGCGCGCCGGCCTGGCTGTACGTCCCGATCCCCGACGGATCGTCGTCGGACGCGCCGGTGATCAGCCCCGGCCCAAGCGCCTTCAACGCGTTGCGAAAACGGAACGGCGGAGATGGGTCAGGCAGCGTCGCAGGCTGCGCGTGGCCAGCGCCGTTGTGCGACGAATGTGTGGTGAGAGACTTGTTTCGATCTGCCATGCCAAAGGTCCAGCCTTGGCGACAACAAAGCTACGCGGCGCAGGTTCCAGCGCCGGAACCTGCCCGATAGCCGTATGGCATACAAACACTTCTCAATGACAGCGCGATGCGGCGATGGCGTGGAGCTTGTTGTCGCCGAGCACATGAGCCGTCAGGCCGGCGTTGCGAAAGATCCTCGCGAACGCCACATCGCGGATGCTCAGGCCACCCGTGTAGGCGCCGAACGCCGGCATCACCGCGCGCTCGCCGTCGGAAGCAAAACAACGCCGTTCCATCGAACGGCCACGGGTAGCGACGCGCGCCTTGGGGTGCAGATGGCCAGCGATTTCACCCGCAGCACCAGTCGGCTCATGCCGGAACGCAATCGGCCCGATCGCGACTTCGCTCGCGACCACGCCGCCGAGATCGGGCGGCAGCGCCGGATCGTGATTGCCTGAAATCCAGATCCAGTCGCGCCGCGCCTGCATCGCCGAGAGCGCATCGCGGTCGTCGCCCGACAGCCGCTCATGCGCGCGGCGGTCGTGGAAGCTGTCGCCGAGCGCGATCACTAGGCGCGGGTCGTGGCGCGCGATGACAGCCGCAAGCCGACCCAGCGTCGCCACCGTGTCATAGGGCGGCAACAGCACGCCGCGCATTGCAAAACTGGAACCCTTTTCGAGATGAAGATCGGAGACGACGAGCAGCTGCTGCTCCTGCCAGAACAGCGCGCCGGAGAGATCGGCGAGCATGCATACGCCGGCGATTTCCAGTGTGCTTGGAGGAGCGACAGTGACAACCATCATTTCCGTCATGGCCGGGCTTGTCCCGGTCAAGCCCGGGCATGACGATGTTGAGAGACTCAAGCGCAGTCCATGCATTTCTATTCTCTGCAACAGCTCACGTCGTCGCCTCTTTGACGAGTTCTTCGGCGGCTTCCGCCAGCAACTCGTCTGCCGCCTCGCCATAAACCGACTCGCGGCCGATTTCCAGCATCACAGGGACGGCGAGCGGCGAAACATGCTCGAGTTCCCGATGGGTGATTCGGCCCTGAATACGGAAGAGCATATCACCCAATCGCTTGAGATCGAGCAGGCCTGCGGCGGCATCGGCGCGCGCCGCGCGCAGCAACACGTGGTCGGCCTGGTGCTTGCGCAGCACGTCGTAGACGAGGTCGGTCGAGAACAGCACCTGGCGGCGGCTTTTCTCCTCGCCGGTGAAGCGGCGCGGAATGAGCCCCGAGATCAGCGCGCAGTTACGAAAAGTGCGCTTCATCAGCGCGGATTCGGCGAGCCACGCCTCGAGATCGTCGCCGAGCATGTCGGGGGCGAACAACGCGGCGAGATCGACCTTGCCGTGCCGGATCAGATGCGAGATATCGCCGACGCCCCAGATCGCCAGCGCATACTCATTGGCGACGAAGCCGAGCGGCCGGGCACGCGCGCGCTCCAGCCGGCGCGTCAGCAGCATGCCGAGCGTCTGGTGCGCGAGCCGGCCCTCGAACGGATAGCACACCATGTAGTGCTTGCCGCCGCGCGGAAAGGTCTCGATCAGGAGTTCGCGCACGGCCGGCACGCGGGAAAAATCCCGTTGCAGCGACAGCCAGTCGCGCACCTGCTCCGGCAGTGCATTCCACTGCCGCCGGTCGTCGAGCAATTTTCGCACGCGTTCGGCCAAATATGTCGAAAGCGGAAACTTGCCGCCCATGTAGGACGGCACCTTGGCATCCCGGTCGTTGGCGCGGGAAACATAGACCTGATCCTCGACCAGCGCCTCGTAACGCACCACCTCGCCGCCGAACACGAAGGTGTCGCCGACGACCAGCCCCTCGATGAAATATTCCTCGATCTCGCCGAGCATCCTGCCGCCGCGGCCGATGATGCCGGTGGCGCCGGCGCCCCCGCGGCGCGAGCGCACCAGCCTCACCTTGAGCATCGCTTCCTCGACGATGGTGCCGACGTTGAGGCGGTAGCTTTGCCGTACCCTGGGATTGGCGACGCGCCAGCGCCCCTGCTTGTCCTGCTTGATACGCGCGAAGCGTTCGTAGGTCTTTAGCGCGTAACCGCCGGTGGCGACGAAATCGACGACGTCATCGAAGTCGGTTCGTGTCAGCGCAGCGTATGGCGCCGATGTCAGCACTTCCGCGTAGAGTTCGTCGGAAAGGAACGGCTCGCCGCAGGCGCAGCCGAGCACGTGCTGCGCCAGCACGTCGAGCCCGCCGGTGCGCAACGGCGGCGTGTCCTGCGCATTCTCGGCGATCGCATCGATCGCAACCCGACATTCCAGCACCTCGAAGCGGTTGGCGGGAACGAGCACGGCGCGCGACGGCTCGTCGAGCCGGTGGTTGGCGCGGCCGATCCGCTGCATCAGGCGCGACGACCCCTTGGGCGCACCGACATTGACGACGAGATCGATGTCGCCCCAGTCGATACCGAGGTCGAGCGAGGACGTGCAGACCACGCCGCGCAGTTTGCCGGCCGCCATCGCGTCCTCCACCTTGCGGCGCTGGGCGACGTCGAGCGAGCCGTGATGAAGCGCAATGGCGAGGCCGTCGTCGTTCATCCGCCAGAAATCCTGGAACAGCATTTCGGCCTGGCTGCGGGTGTTGACGAAAATCAGCGTGGTCTTGTTGCGCTTGATCAGCTCATACATTTCCCCGAGCGCATGGCGCGCGGTGTGGCCAGCCCAGGGCAGCCGCTCTTTGGTGTCGAGCATCTCGACAACAGGCGCCGCCGCGCCGCCGGCGACGACGATGTCGGCAGAAATTTCCTTGCGATCGTGCTGCGGCACGAGAAACCGCGCCAGCGATTCCGGCTCGGCCACCGTTGCCGACAGGCCGATCGCTCGCATTTCTGGTGCCAGCCGCCACAGCCGCGCCAGGCCAAGCGACAGCAGATCGCCGCGCTTTGACGTCACGAGCGCATGCAATTCGTCGAGTACGATGCGCTTGAGCGAGGAGAACAGAAACGGCGCGTCATCCGACGACAGCAGCAGCGCCAGCTGTTCCGGCGTGGTGAGCAGGATGTCAGGCGGATAGCGCCGCTGCCGCTGCCGCCGCGACACCGGCGTATCGCCGGTGCGGGTCTCGACCTTGATCGGCAGCCCCATCTCGGCAATCGGTGTCTCCAGATTGCGCGCGATATCGACGGCCAGCGCCTTCAGCGGCGAGATGTAGAGGGTGTGCAGGCCGCCGGTGCGCTTCACGCCGCGGCCGGTGGAGACGAGGTTCTTTTCAACGCTGGCTTTCGAAGCCGCGGAAGCAGACAGTTCCACCAGCGTCGGCAGAAATCCGGCCAGCGTCTTGCCGGCGCCGGTCGGCGCAATCAGCAGCGCCGAACGGTCATCGCGCGCCTTGGCCAGCAGCGCCAACTGATGCTCACGCGCCGACCAGCCGCGCGAGGTAAACCAGTCGCGAAACCGGCGCGGCAGCAGGTCGGCCGTTTCCGACGGCGTCACGGAAAGGAGATCGAGCGTCGACACGCCCAAGAGGTAAGCGGTTCAGGCGGCTTCGTCGAGGGCTGGCGGGGGACTGGCGGCAGGTGTCAGCGGCGCTTCTCTGCCGTCGTTCCGGGGCGCGCAAAGCGCGAACCCGGAACCTCGAGATTCCGGGTTCGATGCTGCGCATCGCCCCGGAATGACCGGCTACTCCGTGACCGGCTTCTCCGAAATATCCCAGTCCTTGCCGTTGAACTCCGAGATGAAGAGCGTCTTCATCGGCGTATAGTCGTCGGGCGTGTAGCTGAAATTGACGCCGTCCAGGAAGTAGGGCGAATGGAAGCCCGCCAGCGTCGTGGCGTGCTTGAGCACGTTGGCGCGGGTGAGTTCGTTGCCGCAGCGGCGCAGGATCTCCGCCATCGAGGCGACCTGGCCATAGCCGGCGAAGGCGATGGTGTTGTCCTGATCGACCGTGGGCAGATACTTCTTGCGCAACTCCTCGAACGCCATCACGTCGGGATCCTTTTCGAAGCGCGGCACGCCGACTTCCTTGGCGTACCGGATCGCGACGATGCCGGTGCAGTTCTCGAGGCCGGCGGCGCTGAGGATCGAGCGTCCCGTCGATCCCGCGGACAACAGATGCAGCGGCTTCCAGCCGAGTTCTGCCACCTTGCGGATCGACTGCGACGACGCCTTACCGGTCGAGATGTTATAGAAAACATCCGCGCCCGACTTGGAGAGATTGATGAGTTGCGAATCGACCGTCGGCTCGGTCAGGTCGTAGCTCTGCTCCATGATCACCTTGGCGGTGCCGCCGGCATCGGCCAGCACCTTCTTGAATGGCCCGAGGAAATCACGGCCGAAATCGTCGTTCTGGTAGAGGATGCCGACCTTGGCGTTCGGCTTTGCGGCGATGACGTGCTTGGCGAGAATGCGCGCTTCGGTCGGATACAGCGGCAGGCCCGCCATGGTCCATTTGAAGTTCTTCGGATCGTTCCATTTCGACGCGCCGGTGTTGAGCAGCAATTGCGGCACGCCCTTGGAGTTGAGGTACTTGTGCACGGCCGTCTGCGGCGCAGTACCGAGCGAACCATAGAGCGCAAGCACTTCCTCCTGCTCGACCAGCCGCCGCGTCGCCTCGACGCACTTCGGCGCGCTGTAGGCGTCGTCCATGCTGAAGAATTTCACCTTGCGTCCGTTGATGCCGCCCTTTTCGTTCAGCATCTGGAAATAGGCCTCGCCGACCCGCCCCAGCACGCCGTAGAGCGAGCCGGGACCGGAGTGCGGCACCGTCTGTCCCAGCTTGATTTCGGTGTCGCTCGCGCCCGGATCGTATTTCTTCTCCTGTGCCCAGACGAAGGGCGCGGGCATCGCGGATGCAAGCACGGTGGCAAGCGTGGTGGCGCCGAATTCGCGCCGCGTCAGTTTGTTCTTCATTGTTGTTCTCCCTGATTTGGGAGCCTTGATCAGCCATTCCGGCGTCAGTGGCAATAGCTCACATGTCGCACGCATTGCCGCCATACGCGGTACGCGTAGCGTCTAGACTCAAGTTTTCGCGGCGACCACGACCAGGCCGGGCACCGGCGCGTGGTCCTCGTTGCGCGCGGAGAGATTATCGAGAAGCGCCAGTTCAAGACCTGCGCCATCAACTGCGTCACGCACGTAAGCGGCGGAATGGGCATAGCGCAGGCCCTGGCCGATGACGACACCCTCCCCGCCATGGGTCTCCGCGGTAAAGGCCAGCAGACCGCCTGACGCCAGCACCCGGCTCGCTTCAGAGAGAACCGGCGGCAGATCGGCGACATAGACCATCGCATCCGCAGCAAGAATGAGATCCGCGCTGGCGTCCGGCCGCGCGCGCAGACCCTGCAACATGTCGGCGACTTCCAGCTCCGCATAGAGCGAGGTGGCGCGCGCCCGCTCGATCATGCGCGGCGACAGATCGACGCCGACGAAGTGATCGACTGTGCGCGCGAAGGCGGCCGCAGCCAGCCCGGTGCCGCAACCAAGATCGATGGCGCGCCTGAACAACGCCGGCTTGCGGGCGGCCGATCGCACCGACAGCACCGCCTTGAACAGCAGCGCCGGGCCGCGATAGCCGAGATCGCCCACCAATGAGACCTCGAACCGCGGCGCATACTGGTCGAACAGCGTTTGCACATAGGCCTGCGGCATGTTGGACACGGGCTCAGCGCCAAGCCGCATCAATCGAAGCCCGGCGCCATGTCGGTCGCCGGGATCGCTGGCCTGCGCCTTTTGATAGGCCGCAATCGCCGCCCGGTGCTCGCCGAGATCTTCCCGGATGCCGCCGAGCGTGAACCAGGCCGAAGTGAAATTCGGCGCCAGCTCGATCGCCTGCATCAGGAGATCGGCGGCGGCGGCCGGATCGCCCTTTAATTGCAGATCGCGCGCGAAATCAAACCGGCGGTCGGCCATCAGATCGCCGGAGGATAGAAACAGGCGGGCAGGCATGAGTTCCAGGATGAATGCGCGCGTCAAGCCCGCGCATGACGGGTAAAATTCGACGCAAGACCTCCTATATAACCCTGCATGCGCCCGCAAGACATCCTGATGCCCGTCCCCGCCGGCCTTTGCTGCAAGCCCGGCGGTTTCCATATCGACCCGGTGCGGCCCGTCGAGCGGGCGGTCATCACGCACGGCCATTCCGATCACGCCCGGCCCGGCCATGGCGCGGTCCTCGCCACGCAGGAAACGCTCGACATGATGCGGCTGCGCTACGGCGACAATTTTGCGCGGGCGACGCAGGCCGTACGCTATGGCGAAGAAATCCAGCTCGGCGATGTCAGGATCAAATTCCATCCCGCGGGCCATGTGCTGGGCTCGGCGCAGGTCGCGGTGACCTGCAAGGATACCTGCATCGTCGCCTCGGGCGACTACAAGGACGCCGCCGATCCAACCTGCACGCCGTTCGAGGTGGTTCCTTGCGACGTCTTTATCACCGAGGCGACGTTCGGCCTGCCGGTGTTCCGTCATGGCAACGCGGCCGACGAGGTGAAGAAGCTGCTCGCGTCGGTCGCACTGTTTCCGGAGCGCGCGCACCTGGTCGGCGCCTACTCGCTCGGCAAGGCGCAACGCGTGATCGCATTGCTGCGCGAGGCGGGTTACGACGCGCCGATCTATCTGCATGGCGCGATGGAAAAGATCACGCACTACTATGAAAGCCGCGGTATCGCGCTTGGAGAATTGCGCCGGGTCAAGGGCGCCAAGAAGGCCGACCTCGCCGGCACCATCACACTGGCGCCGCCGTCGGCCACATCGGATATCTGGACGCGGCGTTTCCCCGATCCGGTCACGGCGTTCGCCTCGGGCTGGATGCGGGTGCGGGCGCGCGCCCGCCAGCGCGGCGTCGAACTGCCGCTGGTGATTTCGGACCATGCCGATTGGGACGGCCTGACCGCGACCATCGAAGCCACCGGCGCCGGCGAAGTCTGGGTCACGCACGGCCAGGAAGATGCGCTGGTGCACTGGTGCAAGGCGCGCGGGCTTGCCGCGCGGCCGCTCGATCTCGTCGGCTATGGCGACGAGGAGGAAGGCGAAGCCGTCGCGGCCGATGAGGCCGACGCATGAACCGCTTCGCCGAACTGCTCGATCGCCTCGCCTATGAGCCCGGCCGCAACAACAAGCTGCGGCTGATCACGGCCTATTTCCGCGACACGCCCGATCCCGACCGCGGTTATGCGCTTGCCGCGCTGACCGGCGCGCTGTCGTTCAAGCATGCCAAGCCCGGGCTCATTCGCGACCTGATCACGGACCGTACCGACCCGGTGCTGTTCGGATTGTCGTATGATTACGTCGGCGACCTATCTGAAACTGTCGCGCTGATGTGGCCGAAGGCGACGCTCGCCGGCCACAACAACCCGCCGCCGCCCACGCTCTCCGAGGTCGTCACAACGCTGCGCACGCTCGGCAAGACCGAACTGCCGAAACAGCTCGCGCGCTGGCTTGACGAGCTCGACGAGACCGGCCGTTGGGCGCTGCTGAAGCTTGTCACCGGCGCGATGCGGATTGGGATTTCGGCGCGGCTTGCCAAGACTGCGGCTGCCGCGCTCGGCGACAAGGACCCGCACGAGGTCGAATTGATCTGGCCCGGGCTTGCGCCGCCCTATCAGGACCTGTTCGCCTGGCTGGAAGGCCGCGGCGACAAGCCAATCAACCGCGATCCCGCGCCGTTCCGACCTGTGATGCTGGCGCACGCCATCGAAGATGCGGATTTCGCCAACCTCGATCCCGGCGATTTCATCGCGGAATGGAAATGGGACGGCATTCGCGTGCAGGCGGTCTCGGGCCGCGACGAGCGGGGCCACATGCAGGCGCGGCTCTATTCGCGCACCGGCGAGGACATTACCGGGAGTTTTCCCGACCTCGTGCCGTCGCTGCATCTGCCCGGCGCCATCGATGGCGAGCTGCTGGTACTGCGCGAGCGTCGCGTGCAGACGTTCAATGTGCTGCAGCAGCGGCTGAACCGAAAGATCGTCTCGCCGAAGCTGATGAAGGAATTTCCGATCCATCTGCGCGCCTATGACCTGCTCGGCGACGACGAGAACGACCTGCGCGAATTGCCGTTTGAAGAGCGCCGCGTGCATCTCGAAAAATTCGTCCGCAAGCTCGACGACCCGCGCATCGACCTGTCGCCGACGGTTGCCTTCGATAGCTGGGAGGCGCTGATGGCCGCGCGCGCCGATCCTTTGAGCGCCGGTGCCGGCGAGGACGCCGAGGCGGTCGAGGGCGTGATGCTGAAGCGGCGCGACGCGCCCTATCTGCCGGGCCGGCCCAGGGGCCAGTGGTGGAAGTGGAAGCGCGACCCGCACATCATCGACGCCGTGTTGATGTATGCGCAGCGCGGCCACGGCAAGCGCTCGTCCTATTATTCGGATTACACGTTCGGCGTCTGGACCTCGGGCGACGAAGGCGAACAGCTGGTGCCGGTCGGCAAGGCGTATTTCGGCTTCACCGACGAAGAATTGCTGCAGATCGACCGGTTCGTCCGTCGCAACACCACCGAAAAATTCGGTCCCGTTCGCCATGTCGTGCACGAGCCGGACCAGGGCCTGGTGCTGGAAGTCGCCTTCGAGGGGCTGGCGCGCTCGCCGCGGCACAAATCCGGCGTTGCGATGCGGTTCCCGCGCATCAGCCGGCTGCGCTGGGACAAGCCGCCGCGCGAAGCCGACCGGCTGGAGACGCTGGAGCGAATGCTGAAGGATGTGACAGCAAATTAACCTCCCACCGGGCATGGCAGCCATTGACCGCGAGACGCGGGTTCCCCATGTGCCCCGCCGTGCCGTATAGTGGGCACGACTCGCGAGGAGCAACCGATGCCGAACGACATTAGAGACCTGCCGGCCAGCAATGACGGCCTGTACCGCTTTCTCGGCGGCTCGCCGCTGTCGGTGGCGTTCCGGCTGATCCTGCTGTCGATCCTGGTCGGCGTGGTGCTGGCCGCGATCGGTTTCGATCCCTGGAACATCCTCTACAGCATCCGCATGCTGTTCCAGCGGTTGTGGGACCTCGGCTTCGATGCCGTCAACTGGCTGTGGCGCTACTTCCTGCTCGGCGCCGTGATCGTTATCCCGATCTGGCTGCTGTCGCGGCTGTTCGGCAACCCGCGCGGGCGATAGCCCCTTACAAGCGGTAGCAGCCGATGCAGTTGCGATGGATCGGCTGCGGCGACGCGCCCGGCATGCCTGTCGGGCTCTGAGCATGCATTCGCCCGCACCTTCATCCAAGGTCACGACGGCACAGGTGTTTGCCATCGCGGGTCCCGCGATGGTCGCGAACCTGACCACGCCGCTGATCGGCATCGTTTCGACCACGGCGATCGGCCGGCTCGGCGACGCCACGCAGCTCGGCGGCGTCGCGATGGCGTCGGTGCTGTTCGACTGCATGTTCTGGCTGTTCGGATTCCTGCGCATGAGCACGGTGGCCTTTACGGCGCAATCGCTCGGCGCCGGCGAGACCAGCGAACTGCGCGCGATCCTGATGCGCGGACTGATCGTCGCGGCGGTGGTCGGCGCAGCGCTGGTCGCCCTGCAGGTTCCGCTCGCCACGATCCTGCTCAGCACGATGGGTGGCAGCGAGGGCGTCACGGACGCGGCCAAAACCTACTTCACCATCCGGATCTGGTCCGCGCCGCTGGCGCTCGGCAACTATGTCGTGCTGGGCTGGCTGATTGGACAGACACGCGCCAAGCTGGCGCTGGGCACGCAGATCAGCATCAACCTCATCAACATGATGGCGACCGTGCTGCTGGTGCTGGTGTTCGACTTCGGCATCGCCGGCGCCGCCATCGCCGCGCTGATCGCGGAGGCCGCCGGCCTCTTGCTCGGCTTGCTGATCGCGCGCCACCTTTCGAAAGGGCAATTCGCGGCTTCCCGCGCCTTGCTGTTCGATCGCGCCAAGCTGATGCGCATGCTCGCGGTCAACCGCGACATCATGATCCGCACCGCGTCGCTGATTGCTGCGTTCCTGTTCTTCACCGCGCAGGGCGCCCGCGCCGGCGACACGACGCTTGCCGCCAATGCGGTGCTCAACAATTTTCTGCTGGTTAGTGCCTTTTTCCTCGACGGCCTTGCGAACGCCGCCGAGCAGCTCTGCGGCCGCGCTTACGGCGCCCGCGACAAGGCGGCCTTCGCGGGCGCCGTCAGGCTTGTTGTGATGTGGGGTTTCGGCTTTGCGCTCGCGGTGGCCGCCTGCTTCCTGCTGTTCGGGCCTTCGCTGATCGACACGATGACCGCAAGCGCGGAAATACGCCGCATCGCGCGCGACTATCTGCCGTTCGTGGTCTTCGCGCCGCTGCTCGGCGTGTTCGCCTTTGCGTTTGACGGCATCTATATCGGTGCGACCTGGGCACGCGACATGCGCAATCTCATGGTGCTGTCGCTGCTGATATTCCTCACCGCGTGGTTCGCGCTGCGCTCGTTCGGCAATGCCGGGCTCTGGGGTGCGCTGCTGGTGCATTACGCCGCGCGCGGCGGACTCGAGGCGGCCAGGTATCCGGCGCTGTTGCGGAAGTCGTTTGCGTAACTATCGTAGTCCGGACGCAGCTACTTCACCGGCCAGTCTTCGGCGGTAATCGTCGCGGCATCCGCGCCGACGATCTCCGACAGCGAGTCGCGGCCCGTGCGCAGCAAGGTCGAGGCCAGATCGTTCTTGATGTCTTCCACCAGGCCGAGGCCCTTGTAGACCAGCGACGAATAGATCTGGATCAGGCTGGCGCCGGCACGGATTTTCGTCAGCGCGGCGCCGCCGGTATCGATGCCGCCGACGCCGATCAGGGGAAACGCGCCCTCGGCACGCACATAGGTTTCCGCCACCATCCGCGTCGACAATCGAAACAGCGGCCGTCCCGACAATCCGCCCTGCTCCTTGGCGCGCGCCTGTTCGCGCAAGGTCAGGGGGCGCGCCAGCGTGGTATTGGCGACGATCATGCCGTCGACGCGGCGCGAGCGCGCGACCTGCACGACGTCGTCGAGTTCGGCGAGACTGAGATCCGGCGCGATCTTGAGCAACACCGGGGAATCGCCGGCGTTCCTGCGCACCCGCTCGCGGGCATCGATCACCTTGGCGAGCAGATCATCCAGCGCACCGGACTGCTGCAGATTGCGCAGGCCCGGCGTGTTCGGCGAGGAGACGTTGACGGTGAAATAGCTCGCGACCGGCGCGAATATCTCGATCAGCCTGACATAGTCGGCGACGCGGTCGGACGAATCCTTGTTGGCCCCGACATTGACGCCGACGATGCCGCCCTGATGCGCGCGCGCCGCCAGTCGCCGCAATACCACGTCGGCGCCGTCATTGTTGAAGCCCATGCGGTTGATGACGGCGTCATCGCGCTCGAGGCGAAACAGCCGCGGCCGCGGATTGCCGCCCTGCGGCTTCGGCGTCACCGTGCCGATCTCGACAAAGCCGAAACCCAGCCGCAGCAGCGCGTCCGGAACCTCGGCGCTCTTGTCGAAGCCCGCGGCCATGCCGATCGGATTGGGAAAATTCAGGCCGAAGGCGCGTACCGCCAGTTTGGGATCGTCGGCGCGCGGCTTGACCGGCGGCAGCAGCCGCAGGCCCTGGATTGCCATGCGATGCGCATCTTCCGGATCGAACCAGCGCAGCAGCGGCAACGAAAAGGCGTCGAAGGCGCGGATCACGGGATCAACTCCGGAAGGTCGTGATAGCCGTCCGACCGCGCACGCAGGTCGAGAATGGCGGTCACCGCGCCGAGGTCGAGTTCGCCGTAGAGGTGCGGAAACAGTTCGTCGTTGCGCGAGGGTTCCCAGCGCATCGCCTCGCCGAGCGCGTCGGCATCGACGGCGACCAGGAACAGCCCGGTCTGCCCGAAATAATGCTTTCGCGCCGTCTCCGCGACCTGGGCTGCCGTCGAAAAATGGATGTACCCGTCGCGCAGATCGTCCGCGCTGCCCTTGTAGACGCCCTGCCGTTCGGCCTCGCGCCACGCCGAGGCGGGAGTGATTTTGTAGATCGTGGGCACGGCTTTTCGGGGTTTCCTGCTTGTCGTTGAGTCTCTTGGGATTTTCCGGGATCAGGCGGCAGACCGTAAAGGCGGCACGGCCCTAACTCAAGCGCCGCCGCGCGGGAAGGATGTGCGCCATTTGCGTGAACCGGGCGAATGAGGCAATAATTCCTAGTCCGCTTCGGGGTTTCGATGGCCAGGCAGTCCAGGGCACAACGAATTCTGACCCACGGCCAGGTCTGGATGGCATTGGACCGGCTTGCCGAGCGTGCCGGTATGTCGCCCTCGGGCCTCGCCAAGCGCTCGGGCCTCGACCCCACCACCTTCAACAAGTCCAAGCGCATCACCGCCGACGGCCGCGAGCGGTGGCCGTCGACCGAATCGGTCTCCAAGGCGCTGGCCGCGACCAATTCCTCGATCGACACGTTCGTGCAACTGATCGGCGACGGCGCGCGCAGTTTGCAGTCTGTCCCGCTGCTCAGCCTCGTGCAGGCCGGCAACGGCGGCCTCTTCGACGATTCCGGCTTTCCGTCCGGCAAGGGCTGGGACGAGACGGCGCTGCCGGCAACCAGCGACGAGCACGCCTATGCGCTGGAGATATCGGGCGATTCGATGAAGCCCGCCTATCGCGACGGCGACATCATCGTGGTGTCGCCGGGGACGCCGATCCGGCGCGGCGATCGCGTGGTGGTGAAGACCACCGGCGGCGAAGTCATGGTCAAGGAACTGAAGCGCCGCACCACGAAGACCCTGGAACTGCAGTCGCTCAACCCCGTTCATCCCGACCGCACACTCGACGTCGACAACGTCGCCTGGATCGCGCGGATCGTGTGGGCCAGCCAGTAGGACCGCCGCCGCGTGACGGACGTGCTGCGTGACCTGCTGCAGGAGCAGCTTCAGATCGTGCTGTGCGGAACCGCCGCGGGGACGACCTCCGCCGCGCAACGGGCCTACTACGCGCACCGGCAGAACAAGTTCTGGAAGATCTTGCACGAGACGCGGCTAACGCCTGAGCTGCTGCAACCGCATGAATATCTCAACCTGCTGCAACACCGGATCGGCCTGACCGACCTGGTGAAAGCGGGCGCAGGGATGGACCGTGCAACGCTGCCAAGGTTGACGGCGGCGGATCGCCAGCGCCTGAATGATTCGATCATGGCGTTCCAACCGAGATTTCTTGCATTCACGAGCAAAACGGCCGGGCAGAAGTTCTTTGACGCCAAACGGGATTACGGCGAGCAGACCGAGCGGATCGGCGATACCAGGATCTGGATCCTGCCGTCCACCTCGGGCGCGGCGAACGGAAGCTGGCGCCCGGAACTCTGGCACCAATTTGCGGATGAGGTCAGAGCGGTAGTTGGATGATGTCGTGATCTTCTCCCACAAGGGGAGAGGGAAGAAACGTCAATCCAGCTTCGCTTCCATGCCGCGCTTGGTCGCCGGGCGTGCCATCAGCGCGTTGTACCAGCGCTCGACGTTGGGGAAGTCCTTCAGTTCGACCTTGTGGCGCGGGTGGCGCCAGGCCCAGCCGAGGATGGCGAAGTCCGCGACCGACAGGGCGTCCGCGACGAATTCGCGCCCCTCCAGCCGCTGGTCCAGCACCCCATAAAGCCTTCGCGTCTCGGCCATGTAGCGCTTCAGGCCATAGGCGCGGTCGGTTTCGTTCTCCAGCGCGATGAAATGGTGCACCTGGCCGGGCATCGGCCCGAAGCCGCCCATCTGCCACATCAGCCATTCATAAACGGGGATGCGCTCGGCGAGCGGCTTTGGGAGGAACTTGCCGGTCTTCTCGCCCAGGTACAGCAGGATCGCGCCTGACTCGAAGATGCTGACCGGCTTGCCGCCGGGGCCGTCGGGATCGACGATCGCGGGAATCTTGTTGTTCGGACTGATCTTGAGAAACGCCGGCGCCATCTGCTCGCCCTTGCCGATGTTCACCGCGATCACCTTGTACGGCAGCCCCATTTCCTCGAGTGCCACGGAAATTTTGCGGCCGTTCGGCGTGTTCCAGGTGTGCAGTTCGATCGTCATCCTGTTTCCCCCAAATGAAGCTTTGACAGAGCTTTGACCCTCCCCTAGCGCGGAACCGAAGCGCCTTACAACGGGCCTTTCCGAATGCCGTCCCTGCGTTCCGGCGGGACACCGTGCCCTGTTGACGGCAATGTATCGGCGCTGGAATGTGCTGGAAACCGCCGATAGATTGCGGCCCGCCTCAAACGCCTTGGGAAAACCGCCTTGTCCAAATCCGCCTCCCGCGCCCGGCTCGCCGAGATCATTCGCAAGCGTTCGTTCGGCCGCGGCGAGATCACGCTGGCCTCGGGCCGCAAGAGCGACTTCTACTTCAATCTCAAGCCGACCATGCTCGATCCCGAAGGCGCCACGCTGCTGGCGGAACTGACCTACGAGGCGCTGAAGGACGACAATCTCGATTTCGTCGGCGGGCTGGAAATGGGCGCGGTCCCGCTGGCGGGCGCGATCGCGCAGCTGTCATGGATCAAGGGCCACCCGATCGCGGCCTTTTTCGTGCGCAAGAAGCCGAAGGAGCACGGCGCCCGCCTCGCGGTGGAGGGCCTCGCCAAGGGCGAGAGCCTGCAAGGCAAGCGCATCGTGATCGTCGAGGACGTCACCACGACCGGCGGCTCGGCGCTGAAGGCGGTCGAAGCGGTGCGCGACGCCGGCGGCGAGATCGTTCTGGTCCTAACCATGGTGGACCGCGAAGAAGGCGCGGCCGAAACTTTCGCGGAGGCCGGGCTGGAATTTCGCTCGCTGTACAAGGCAAGCGAGTTTTTGAAGGGCTGATTGCTGCGGTCTTTTGCCCGGGCTTGACGACCATGATGAGAGAGCGCCGCATTTCTCTTCGAGCTTCGCCCAAGTTCAACCGCTCGTTTACTATCGCGCATTAAGGTTACTCCCGGCTGAAGCCTCTTGCGCTTTGGCGCGTATCGTTGCGTTGGGTGGAGTAAGCGTTGCGTACCGAGTTGACTTTTTCGCGCGTGCGGCGCCGCACGACGTTCGTTGCCGCAGCAACCCTGGCCGGCTCCCTCATTCTTGCGCCCGGCAGCGTTTCCGCCGAAGGCCTGTTCGATTTCTTCTTCGGAGGCGCCCAGAAGCAACAGCCGCGGCAGGCCAACTTTTTCGCCGATCCGTTCGGCCTCAACCAGCAGCAGTCGACGCCTGCACCGGCACAACGTGTCGCCGGATCCGGGCCGGCGTTTTGCGTGCGCAGTTGCGACGGCAAATATTTTCCGCTGACCATGCGCGGCAACGCCTCGCCGGTTCAGACCTGCCAGGCTTTCTGTCCGGCAAGCGTCACCAAGGTGTTTTTCGGCAGCAGCATCGACGGCGCGACCGCTGGTAATGGCGAGCGCTATGCCGACAGTGAAAACGCCTATGCCTATCGCAAGGCGCTGAAAGCCGACTGCACCTGCAACGGCCGCAGCCCGTCCGGACTGGCACCGGTCGATCTCACCTTCGACAGCTCGCTCCGCCCGGGCGACGTGATCGCCACCACGGATGGCCTGGTGGCCTATAGCGGCGTCCGCCCCGGGGCAGGCAACACCGCCGAATTCACGCCGGTCGCCTCCTATCCCGGCCTCACCGCTGACGTTCGCGCCCGGCTCGGCGAAATGAAGGTCGCCCCGGTGACCGCCGAAATGGCCGGCGAGATCGTGACGCCTGAAGCACGCGATGTGACGTCGAGCATACCGAAGACAGCGACGCCGAAGGCGGCGAAGCGGGCGGAGGTGAACTAGGGACGCAAAACATCGAAAACAACCCCATGCAAAGTAGGATGAGGCCGGGTTAGGCCGCCGACGCCAGCACTACCGCCCGACGATGACGCCGATCACGTTGGGTGCCGCCAGATACTTCTCCTCGATCGCCGCGCGCGCCGCGGCGCGGTTTTCCGGCGTCAGCAGGCCGCGCTTCTCGGCCAGGATCATCCAGCAATAGCCCCACCAGTCCGTCAGCATGCCCTGATCGTCGACGAGGTCGTAGCCCTGCCCGGCGGCGAAGATGCGCGCCTGCGCTTCGTCCAGCGTATCCAGAAAGGCGTGATCCTCGCCCGAGAACAGGTCGTCGCTGAAATCGTCCGTGGTGTAGCCCCACACCGACATGCAGACCGCATTGAACTCGCGATCGATGGCGTCATCGTCGACGACCTGGCGGCGCGAGGCCTGATGCAGGCGCGACAGCGAGCGCGCGAAATCGGCAATGCGGGTGAGTGCGAACTGATCGAAGGCGATGGTGGACATGTAGTCCTCACAAACTCTGAAAGGCCATAGATGTTGTGTCGACGCGGCGTCGAATCACAATGATATATCAAACACTTGCTAAAGTGTTCTTAATTCGTTCCGATGACAATCTACACGTCGTCCCGGCGTTCGCCTGGCGAAGGCCGGGACGACGGAAACTCACCAAAAGCAGCCGCGCCGATGCCGCGAAATCGGCCCGGTCCTTGCATAAAATCATATCAACGCAGTGCAGAAACATCGCTGCGAGCGGTTTCGATCGTGCCGCAGGGCGGGTATCTTCGGTCAAATCTTAACTGCAGGGATGGACGTATTGCAGGAACAAATCCCAGGGAATTATCCGGCGCCGGGCCAGCCCATCGACGAGTTGGCGCTGGCAGAGATCAAGGGCGCGATCCTCGCCAAGCTCCGGCTTGCGATCGGCAAGGATGCCGGCATGGCGACCCGGCGGGACTGGTACAAGGCGGCGGCGCTGGCGCTGCGCGACCGCATCGTGCACCGCTGGTTGATGGCCGAAAAGGAGAGCTACGATGCCGGCAGCAAGCGGGTCTATTACCTATCGCTCGAATTTCTGATCGGCCGCCTGTTCACCGACGCGCTGAACAATATGGGCCTGCTGCCGGTGTTCGAAGCAGCGCTTGGCGATCTCGGCGTAGGCCTTGACGACCTGCGCAAATGCGAGCCGGACGCAGCGCTCGGCAATGGCGGCCTGGGACGGCTCGCCGCGTGCTTCATGGAGAGCATGGCGACGCTGGCCATCCCCGCCATCGGCTACGGCATCCGCTACGATTTCGGCCTGTTCCGCCAGATCGTCGCGCAGGGCTGGCAGCACGAATACCCGGACGAATGGCTGAGCTTCGGCAACCCCTGGGAATTCCAGCGGGCGGAGGTGATCTACCACATTCATTTCGGCGGCCATGTCGAGCATGTCGACGACCGCGGGCGCGACCGCGCGACGTGGCGTCCGTCGGAAACCGTGCAGGCCGTCGCCTACGACACCCCGATCGTGGGCTGGCGCGGCCAGCACGTCAACGCGCTGCGGCTATGGTCGGCGCGCTCGCCCGATCCGCTGCGGCTCGACGTCTTCAACACCGGCGATTACCTCGGCGCCGTCGCCGAGGAAGCGCGCGCGGAATCGATCTGCAAATTCCTTTATCCGAACGACGAAAGCCCCGCAGGGCGCGAGCTGCGGCTGCGACAGGAATATTTCTTCGTCTCCGCCTCGCTGCAGGACCTGATCAAGCGGCACCTCGCCTCCGACGGACAGTTGCGCAACCTGCCCTCCAAGGCCGCGGTGCAGCTCAACGATACCCATCCGAGCCTCGCCGTCACCGAGCTGATGCGCATCCTGGTCGACCTGCATAATTTCCGCTGGGACGAGGCGTGGAAGATCACGGTGGCGACGCTGTCCTACACCAATCACACGCTGCTGCCGGAAGCGCTGGAGACCTGGCCGGTCGAATTGTTCGAGCGGCTGCTGCCCCGGCACCTCGAAATCATCTACCGCATCAATGCCGCGCATCTCGCGCTGGCCGACCAGCGCTGCCCGGGCGACGTCGATTTCCGCGCCTCGGTATCGTTGATCGACGAGCGGAGCGGCCGCCGGGTGCGGATGGGACAGCTCGCCTTTGTCGGCTCCCATCGCATCAACGGCGTGTCGGCGATGCATTCCGACCTGATGAAGGAGACCGTATTTCACGATCTCAACCATCTCTATCCCGGCCGCATCACCAACAAGACCAACGGCATCACCTTCCGCCGCTGGCTGATGCTCGCCAATCCGCGCCTGACCGGCCTGCTCTGTGAGGTCTGCGGCGATGCGGTACTGGACGATTTCTCGCTGTTCGACCGCATCGAAGCCCGCGCCAGCGACCAGGCCTTCCAGCAACGCTTCCGCGACATCAAGCATCAGAACAAGCTGGCGCTGGCGCGGCTGATCGGCGAACGCCTCGGCATCAAGGTCGATCCGTCGGCGCTGTTCGACGTCCAGATCAAGCGCATCCACGAGTACAAGCGGCAATTGCTCAACATCATCGAGACCATCGCGCTGTACCACGCCATCAAGGACGAGCCGCAGCGCGACTGGGTGCCGCGAGTCAAGATCTTCGCCGGCAAGGCGGCGGCGAGCTATCGCTACGCAAAACTGATCATCAAGCTGATCAACGACGTCGCGGAAGTGGTCAACAACGACCCAGACGTTGCAGGACGGCTGAAGGTCGTCTTCCTCGCCGACTACAATGTCAGCCTGGCGGAAGTGATCATTCCTGCCGCAGATCTCTCCGAGCAGATTTCGACCGCCGGCATGGAGGCCTCCGGTACCGGCAACATGAAGCTGGCGCTCAACGGCGCGCTCACCATCGGCACGCTTGACGGCGCCAATATCGAAATCCGCGACCATGTCGGCGCGGAGAACATCGCGATCTTCGGCATGGAAGCCGGCGACGTCATGATCCGTCGCAAGCAGGGCCTGGACGCGACCGACGTGATCAGCCGCTCGCCGCGGCTGGCGCGGGCCATCACCGCGATCGAAAGCGGCGCGTTCTCGCCCGACGATCCCGCCCGCTTCGCCTCCATCGGCCACGCGCTGCGCTACCTCGATCACTACATGGTCTCGGCCGATTTCGATTCCTACTACGGCGCCCAGCGCGCCATCGACGCCCGCTGGCAGGTGGTACCGGCCTGGACCCGCGCCTCGATTCTCAACGTGGCGCGGATGCCGTGGTTCTCTTCCGACCGCACCATCCGCGAATATGCCGAGGAAATCTGGAATGTCCCGGTGCGCGCGGCCGCGCCGGTGCCAAGCGTTCAGCGCGGGGCGACGCGGTAATTTTCGGGGAGCGGAAAACCGTTACCTCGGGCGTTATTGTATTCAGCAGAATAGTCGCGATACTGCGACCGACGCTCACAGCGTCATTGCGAGCGAAGCGAAGCAATCCATCTCGCCGCGCGACGGAGAGATGGATTGCTTCGTCGCTTCGCTTCTCGCCATGACGGGAACTACATACATGCTGACCCAAACCCCTCACCTCTTCGACGACGCCACGCAGGTCACGGCCGGCGACAGTTGCTGGCAGGGCAAGACAAGCCCGGACTACTGGGCCTTTGTCGGCCCGTTCGGCGGCTGCACGGCCGCGACCATCCTGCGCGCGCTGATCGATCATCCGCAGCGCGCGGGCGATCCGTTGGCGCTCACCGTGAATTTCTGCGCGCCGGTGGCGGAAGGGGCTTTCGATCTCGACGTGCGGCTGGTCAAGGCCAACCGGTCGAGCCAGCATTGGTCCGTGGAGATGACGCAAGGCGGCAACGTCGCAACGCTGGCGACTGCGGTATTTGCCGAACGTCGTCCCTCCTGGTCGCACCAGCAGGCGACCTTCCCCGATGCCATCCCGTTCGAGCAGGCTCGTTCGTTCCCGCGCACGCCGATGACGTGGACGCATCAGTATGATTTCCGGTTCGTCGAGGGCGAGCCGAGTTTCTACGGCTCGCCCGCGGTGGAGCCGCTCGATGCGTATTCCAAGCAGTGGATCGCCGATCACACGCCCCGCAGGATCGACATGCTGTCGCTGATGTCGATGTCGGACGCCTTCTTCGGCCGGGTGTTCCTGGCGCGGCGCGAACTGATCCCGTTCGGCACGGTCTCGATCACGACCTATTTCCACACCTCATCGGAAGAACTCGCCGCAGAGGATATCACGCGTGTGCTGGCGACTGCCGACGCAAGGATCTTCCACCGGAGCTATGGCGACCAACACGGAGAATTGTGGTCGCCCGCGGGACGCCTGCTCGCGACCACGACGCAGATCGCCTATTTCAAGGTGTAAGGGACGTCAGCGCGGCGCGAATCTCTTGTAGAGTAGGCTAGGCCGCTATTGCGCCGTGGCCTTACGACTCCATTGGAGGTTCCGCCGCATGTCCGAACCCGATGCCAGCCGACCAAAGATCGCCCTGCTCGGCATCCCCATTGAGATCGGCGCCTCCCAGCCCGGCACCCTGATGGGGCCGGCGGCGCTGCGGACCGCAGGCATCGGCCGCATCCTCGGCCAACTCGGCTTCACCGTCGAGGATCATGGCGACATGGCGCCCTCCAGCATCGAGGCCCCCGAGGGATCGCCGCCGGCAAACGCCAAATTCTACGACGAGATCAAGGGATGGATCCGTGCGCTGAGCAAGCGGTCGTTCCTGCTGGCCCGATCCGGCGCCATTCCGATCTTCCTGGGCGGCGATCACTCGCTGTCGATGGGATCGGTGAACGGCGTCGCGCGTTACTGGCGCGAAAAAGGCCGGCCGCTGTTCGTGCTGTGGCTCGACGCCCATGCCGACTACAACACGCCGAAGACGACGGAAACCGGCAACATGCACGGCATGTCGGCGGCGTTCCTGTGCGGCGAGCCCGGTCTCGACCGGCTGCTCGGCAAGGAGCCGCGCGCCTCGATCGGCCCCGAACGGCTCGATCTGTTCGGCATCCGCTCGATCGATCCGGAGGAGAAGAAGCTGGTGTTCGAGCGCCGCGTCGCCATCGCCGACATGCGCGCGATCGACGAATTCGGGGTTGCCGTGCTGATCCGCAAGGTGATCGAGCGCGTACGGGCGCAGAACGGCGTGCTGCATGTCAGCTTCGACGTCGATTTCCTGGATCCCGCGGTGGCCCCCGGCGTCGGCACCACCGTGCCGGGCGGCGCGACCTATCGCGAAGCGCACCTGATCATGGAGCTGCTGCACGATTCAGGGCTGGTGCGCTCGGTCGATATCGTCGAGCTCAATCCGTTTCTCGACGAACGCGGCCGCACCGCGCGCGTCGCCGTCGAGCTGGTCGGCAGCCTGTTCGGCCTGCAGATCACCGATCGCAGGACGCCGAGCAACGCCGTGCTGCCGGGCAACGGCTAGAGCCAGCGCGGAGCATCTCCAAGTGCCCTTCCTCCGTCATGGCCGGGCTTGTCCCGGCCATCCACGTCTTTCTTGCTCGTCGAAGCAAAGACGTGGATGCCCGGCACGAGGCCGGGCATGACGAGCGAAAATCGAAAGTGCCGATTTTATTGGCTGCTTTTCTAGCCAGACTCTCAGGAGATGACCGCGGTCTCGGCGCCGGCCCGCGGGCGAACCGGCAACTGCAGATAATGCACGCCATTGCTCTCCGCCTTTGGAAACCGGCCGGCGCGGATGTTCACCTGAATTGACGGCAACAGCAGCGTCGGCGCGGACAGCGTCGCATCGCGCGACTGTCGCATTGCAACGAACGCTTCTTCGGTGACACCGCCGCGAAGATGGACGTTGTGCTCGCGCTCGTCGCGCACCGTGGTTTCCCAGGCGTATTCGTCGCGTCCGGGCGCCTTGTAGTCATGACACATGAACAGCCGCGTTTCGTCGGGCAGCCGCAGCAGCCGCTGGATCGATCGATAGAGCTGACCGGCGTCACCGCCCGGAAAATCGGCGCGCGCGGTGCCGTAGTCGGGCATGAACAGCGTGTCGCCGACGAACACGGCATCGCCGATCTTGTACGACAGGTCCGCCGGCGTGTGGCCCGGCGTGTGCAGGACCTCGACGACGAGTTCGCCAATGCCGAACGTCTCGCCGTCGGCGAACAGGCGATCGAAATCGCTGCCATCGGTCCGCAGGTCTTCGGCATTGAATACAGGGCGGAAGATTCGCTGCACGTCCTTGATGTGCTCGCCGATGCCGATCCGCGCGCCGGTCCTGGATTTGATGTAGGGCGCACCGGAGAGATGGTCGGCATGCGCATGGGTCTCGAGTACCCACTCGATCGCAAGCTTGTCCCCCTTCGCCGCTGCCAGAATGGCTTCTACCGAACGGACGTCAACGGTGCCGTCGCGCTGATCGAAATCGAGGACGGGATCAATCACCGCCGCGCGGCGAGTCACGGGATCGGACACCAGATAGCTGATGGTGTTGGTGGGCTGGTCGAAGAACGCCCTGATGATGGGTGCGGGTGCTTGGGTCATTGGTTCTGAACTCCGTGGATCATTGCTATTGACATTATATTCTCGATATCTAATTTAGCAATATCTAATGTAAAGACCTGGCAATGGCTAATGGTGGAACCGCCCGGTCGGTTCCGCCGCAAGAACTGCAACCCGCAACAAGGAGTTTCGATCATGTCGCTTCCCCATGTCTCCCCTGCCAAGGCGAAAGAGCTGATGGATCGTGGCGCAGTGCTCGTCGACATCAGGGAGTTCGATGAGCACGCGCGCAGCCGGATTCCCGCCGCGCGCCACGCGCCACTGTCACGCCTGGACAAGCTCGAGATCGGAACGGAAGCGCCGGCCGTGATTTTCCATTGCCGCAGCGGCAACCGGACCGCCGGCAATGCCGCACGCCTCGCGCAATGCTCCGACTACGACGCCTATATCCTCGACGGCGGCATCGATGCCTGGAAGAGCGCCGGATTGCCCGTGGTCGAGAACAAGAACCAGCCGATCGAGATCATGCGGCAGGTGCAGATCACGGCCGGTTCTCTGGTCTTCGTCGGCACCGCACTGGGCACGCTCGTCCACCCCGGTTTCTACGCGCTTGCGGCATTCGTCGGCGCCGGGCTGGTTTTCGCCGGCGTCAGCGGCTCCTGCATGATGGCCCGGCTATTGTCGCTTGCACCGTGGAACCGGCGCGCGGGCAACGCTGCCGTCGCCTGAGGGGCTTTCGCCATGCCGATCCATGCCGCTGATTTCGCCACGGTCCTGTCGGGGAGCGCCGTCGGGTTCATCCTCGCCCTTGTCGGCGGCGGCGGGTCGATCCTGGCGGTGCCGCTATTGGTCTATGGCGTCGGCGTCGCCTCGCCGCATGTGGCGATCGGCACCAGCGCCATTGCGGTGGCCGTCAGCGCGCTTGCCAACATGATCGCGCACTGGAGCGCGGGCAATGTCCGTTGGCCATGCGCGATCGTGTTCTCGATGGCGGGCGTCGCCGGCGCATTTGCCGGCGCCAGTGTCGCCAAGCAGCTCGACGGCCAGAATTTGCTGTTGCTGTTCGGCATCCTCATGATTGTCATCGGCGCCCTGATGCTGAAGAAGCGCGCGGGCGGCGGCGATCCCGCGATCCGCCTTACCGCGACCACCGCCCGACGGCTGATGCCGATGCTGGTCGGCATCGGCTTCGCCGTCGGCCTCCTTTCCGGGTTTTTCGGCATCGGCGGCGGCTTCCTGATCGTGCCCGGGCTGATGCTGGCGACGGGGATGCCGCTGATCTATGCCATCGGCACCTCGCTGGTCGCCGTCGTCGCCTTCGGCGCATCGACCGCCATCAGTTACGCCGTGTCCGGCCTGATCGACTGGCGGCTGGCCGGCCTGTTCATCGCCGGCGGCCTGCTCGGGGGCCTTGCCGGAATCGCGACGGGCCGGATGATCGGTTCGCATGACAAAGTGTTGCGATCGACCTTCGCCGGGATCGTCATTGTCGCCGGCGGCTATGTCTGCCTGCGTGGCATGTTGACGTTGCTCTGACGGGCTGCGGATCCAGGGACCACGCAAAGCAAAAGGGCGGCTCGACGAGCCGCCCTTTTCATTGGCTTTCAAAAGTTTGCTATTCGGCCGCGAGCTTCAGGTCCGGCGCGGCGGCGAGGACCTCGGCGTCGACCTGGGCTTCGAACTTGGCAAAGTTCTTCTGGAACATGCCGACCAGCGCGCGCGCGGTCTTGTCGAACTCGGCCTTGTCCTTCCAGGTGTTGACGGGATCGAGGATCTCGCTCGGCACGCCTGGCAGCGCCGTCGGCACCGCGAAGCCGAAAAACTTGTCGGTGCGGAACTCGACATTGCGCAACGAGCCGTCGAGCGCGGCGGTGAGCAGCGCGCGCGTGACCTTTATCGGCATGCGGCTGCCGGTGCCGTACTTGCCGCCGGTCCAGCCGGTGTTGACCAGCCAGCAGTCCACATTGTGCCTGGCGATCAGCTCGCGCAGCATGTTGCCGTAGACCGACGGATCGAGCGGCAGGAAGGGCGAGCCGAAGCAGGTGGAGAATTCCGGCTGCGGCTCGTTGCCGAGACCGCGCTCGGTGCCGGCGACCTTGGCGGTATAGCCGGACAGGAAGTGATACATCGCCTGCGCCGGCGAAAGCTTGGCGATCGGCGGCAGCACGCCAAAGGCGTCGGCGGCCAGCATCACGACGTTCTTCGGCTGGCCGGCGCGGCCGGTGCGCGAGGCGTTCGGGATGAAGTCGAGCGGATAGGCCGAACGGGTGTTTTCGGTCTTCGAGCCGTCGTCGAAATCGGGAACGCGGGTGTCCTCGTCCAGCACCACGTTCTCCAGCACGGCGCCGAAGCGGTTGCTGGCGGCGAAGATCTGCGGCTCGGCTTCCGGCGAGAGCTTGATGCACTTGGCATAGCAGCCGCCTTCGAAGTTGAAGACGCCGTCATTGCCCCAGCCGTGCTCGTCGTCGCCGATCAGCGTGCGGTTGGGATCGGCCGAGAGCGTGGTCTTGCCGGTGCCGGACAGGCCGAAGAAGATCGCGGTGTCGCCCGCAGGTCCCACATTGGCCGAGCAGTGCATCGGCAGCACGCCCTTGGCGGGCAGGTAATAGTTCAGCGTGGTGAAGACCGACTTCTTCATCTCGCCGGCATAATAAGACCCGCCGATCAGGACGATCTTGCGGGCGAAATCGATGGCGACGACGTTCTCCGACTTGCATCCGTGACGTTTGGGATCGGCGCGGAAGCTCGGCAGGTCGATGATGGTGAGCTCCGGCACGAAGTCGCGCAGCGTCGACGCCTCGGGGCGGATCAGCAGCGTGCGGATGAACAGCGAGTGCCAGGCGAGTTCGGTGAAAACGCGCGTCTTGATCTGGAAGCTCGGGTCAGCGCCGCCATAGAGATCCTGCGCGTACAGCGTCATGCCTTCGGCATGCTTGAGGAAGTCGGCATAGAGCGCGGAGAACTGGTCGGCTGATATCGACTGATTGCCGGCCCACCACATGTTCTTGTCGGTGGTGGCGTCGCGAACCGTGAACTTGTCCTTCGGGCTGCGGCCGGTGAATTCACCGGTGTCCGCACACAAGGCGCCGTCGGCCGACAGCACGGCCTCGCCGGCTGCGAGCGAATATTGATAGAGCTGCGGCGCACCGAGATTCCAGTGCACCGTCTTGAGATTTTTTAATCCAAATTTGTCGGCACCGAAGGCACCGTTGCGTAGACCCGTCTCTTGCACGAAGACTCCTCCTCGAACCCGCGTTACTCGAATTGCGCGCGCTGTCGCTTGACGCGCTCTGTCGCGGTGACCCCTGAATATAGCCTTCCGGCCCCGGTCCGGCGACCTAATACTGATGAACGCCGTGCTTGCCAAGCCGATCCGCATGTTTTGGTTATTAGCGAAAAATGGCCTTGATCTCGCTCAAACGATTGCTGCGGCGCTTTTGCTCGCTTTGCGCTCGTGATTGCGCGACCATCCGCCGCGAGGGGCCAGCGCGCGAATTGCTGCGATGCAGCACAAGAAAATTAACTATCGAGCGGCTCCCGGATCGGGATCGGCGACCGCGAACAGCACCATCGCCTCTCGATCGGAATGATCATTTCATTCCCTGGCCCGCGCCTCGCCCGCCAGCCGCACCAGCATTTTGCGCAATTCCAGTCCGCTGGTGACTCGCGCCGGGAAATCCAGCCGCAGCGTGGCGCTGCCGGCCTGCATATCCATGCCGTCGGGGTCGCACCCGGTGCAGGACCATTCGGCGGGCTCAGCCCCCAGCAGCCTCGTAGCATAGAGGTTCATCGCCTCACGGTGATCCTCGTTCATGTGTTCGATCGCGCCCTGCTCGGCTTCCAGCAGCCCGCCGGCATCGGCGATCTCGGTCAGAAACTGCGCGGGCTCGAGGTCGATGATTCGACCAAAGCCGGCGACCAGATGCAGGCCGGTCGGCGCAATCCGGAAGAACGAGAAATCCCTGAAGTCCGCGAACGCTTCCGCGGACGGATGGGCATTGAGGTAGCGCCGGCGCAGCATGGCAGCGGTCTCGCCCTCGGCCTCCTCGGCCCGCCCGGCCAGCATGATTCGCGCGCCCTCCAGCGGATCGCCGGCGGCGCGTTCGTCCAGCATCAGCGACACCCTGCTGTCGGCGAGGATATTTTTCGTATGCAGCGCCAGCCTGGAAATCAGCAGGATCGGCGAGCCGTCGGCGTGGCTGGCGACATTGACAAGGGAGCAGTAGGGATCGCCACTGCCGACCATCAGCGTAGCCAGGGCGCCCTGCCGGCTCCGCCGCAGCAGCGAGCGGGATAATCTGGAAGCGTTGAAATCAGCAGTCGGCTGCATTGGTTCCTTTCAGGCCATCTTATTGCAGAAAGGGCCTTTTTTCCGGGCCGCAGAGGGTGCTATATGGGGGTGCACGACGCCCGCGGAGGCGTTTTTGCGGAACTCGGTCACACTTCAGCCCAGCTTGCATTGCTCGTTGACCGCGTAAGTAGCCAATTTATTCGGCGCACCGCTCGATCGCCCGCCGTTTAAGCCACTCTCATTCTGAAAGCAGGCTCATGCCCACAATCGCCTTGGTCGACGATGACCGCAACATCCTCACTTCCGTCTCGATCGCGCTCGAAGCCGAAGGCTATCGCATCATGACCTACACGGATGGTGCATCAGCCCTGGACGGATTCCGCACCTCGCCGCCGGACCTGGCGATCCTCGACATCAAGATGCCGCGGATGGACGGAATGGAGACGCTGCGGCGGCTGCGGCAGAAATCCGATCTGCCGGTGATCTTCCTGACCTCCAAGGATGAGGAAATCGACGAACTGTTCGGCCTCAAGATGGGCGCCGACGATTTCATCCGCAAGCCGTTTTCGCAACGCCTGCTGGTGGAGCGCGTCAAGGCTGTGCTGCGCCGTGGCCAGCCCAAGGATCCGACCGCTGTCCCGAAAGAGCCGGATGCGCGGGCCCTGGACCGCGGCCTGCTGCGGATGGATCCGGAACGCCATACCTGCACCTGGAAGAACGAGCCGGTGACCCTGACAGTGACCGAGTTCCTGATCCTGCAGGCGCTGGCAACCCGCCCCGGTGTCGTAAAGAGCCGCAACGCGCTGATGGACGCGGCCTATGACGATCAGGTCTATGTCGACGACCGCACCATCGACAGCCACATCAAGCGGCTGCGCAAGAAGTTCAAGGTGGTGGACGACGATTTCGAGATGATCGAGACGCTGTATGGCGTTGGATATCGCTTCAAGGAAGCCTGATCCGGATCGGCGCGGCGGTTCAGGTGCGAGCCCCAAGCCCCTGTCTGGCGGTCATGCTTGAAGGGTAACGACGCGGGGGTGCCGTCTGACACATCCGCGCATTCGACGTAGAATGACAAAGCGGCGCATCACAACGGGGCGGCCCAGCTATTGCTAGATCGAACGCAACCCGATCCAGGCCTGAACCACGAGGATGCTTCGGAGTCCCTCGACCGGGACCGCGTTGCCGACGATAGCCCGCGCGACACGGGCTGGCGGCGGCCGCTCGGCTGGATGCGGCGGGCCGGGCAATTCTTCTTCGCGCTTTCCTTCTCCAGCCTCACGCGCCGCATCGTCTCGCTCAACCTGGCGGGCCTCGTCGCGCTGGTGGCGAGCATCCTCTACCTGTCGCAGTTCCGCGCCGGTCTGATCGACGCCCGCGCGCAGAGCCTGCTGGTGCAGGCCGAGATCATCGCCGGCGCGATTGCCGCCTCCGCCACGGTCGAAACCAACACCATCACCATCGACCCGGACCGCCTGCTCGACCTCAAGCCGGGCGAAAGCTACGGCGCGCCGGACGAATCTTCCGGGCTGGATTTCCCGATCAATCCGGAGCGGGTCGCGCCGGTGCTACGGCGGCTGATCTCGCCGACCAAGACGCGCGCCCGCATCTATGGCGGCGATGGCGGCATGATCCTCGACAGCCGCAGTCTCTATGGCCGGGGCGACGTGCTGCGCTTCGAACTGCCGCCGCCGACGACGGAGAAACCCGGTTTCGTCGAACGCGCCACGATCTCGGTCCGCACCTGGCTCAACCGCGGCGACCTCCCCCTCTATCGCGAACTCGGCCCGGAAAACGGCAAGGGCTACCAGGAGGTCGTGCAGGCGCTCGACGGCGTCAAGAGCAGCATGGTGCGCGTCAACGACCGCGGCGAGGTCATCGTTTCGGTCGCGGTGCCGGTGCAGCGGTTCCGCGCCGTGCATGGTTCGCTGATGCTGTCGACGCAGGGCGACGACATCGACCAGATGGTGACGGCCGAACGTCTGGCGATCCTCAAGGTCGGCGGCGTGGCCTCGGCCGTCATGATCATGCTGTCCCTGCTGCTGGCGAGCACGATCGCGGGGCCGGTGCGGCGACTGGCCGACGGCGCCGAGCGCGTTCGACGGCGTATCCAGACCCGGGTCGAGATCCCGGATTTCACCCGCCGCCGCGACGAGATCGGCCATCTCTCCGGCGCGCTGCGCGACATGACGAATGCGCTCTATAGCCGCATCGAGGCGATCGAGATGTTCGCCGCCGACGTCGCCCATGAACTGAAGAACCCGCTGACCTCGCTGCGGTCGGCGGTGGAAACGCTGCCGCTGGCGCGCAACGAAACCAGCCGCGCGCGCCTGCTCGAGGTGATCGAGCACGACGTCAAGCGGCTCGACCGGCTGATTTCGGACATTTCCGACGCCAGCCGCCTCGATGCGGAACTGCAGCGGCAGGACATGGCGCCGGTCGATTTGCGCCGGCTGCTGACGACGCTCACCTCGGTCGCCAACGAAACCCGGCTCGGCCACGACGTCGCGGTCGAGACCCGCTTCGAGGGCCGAGGGCCGACCGAGACCTTCTCGGTGCCCGGCCACGATTCCCGCCTCGGCCAGGTCGTCTCCAATCTGCTGTCCAACGCGCAGTCCTTCTCGACGCCGGGCGGCAAGGTGCGCGTTACCTGCCGCCGCGTGCGCTCCGAGATCGAAATCGTCGTCGATGACGACGGGCCCGGTATCGGCGAGGACGCGCTGGAGCGCATCTTCGAGCGCTTCTACACCGACCGTCCGCATCAGGGCTTTGGCCAGAACTCCGGCCTTGGACTGTCGATCTCCAAGCAGATCATCGAAGCGCATAACGGGCGGATCTGGGCGGAGAACCGCTACGGCCCGGCCGACGCCGACGGCAAGCCCACGGTGGCGGGCGCGCGCTTCGTGGTCAGGCTGCCGGCGCCCTCGCCATGACTGATGGCGCCAGCGTGCACGCCTCCGCCGTACTGGTGGGCGATCGCGCCGTGCTGATCCGGGGGCCTTCCGGGGCCGGCAAGTCGCGGCTGGCCTTCGATCTGATCCTCGCGGGACGCGCCGGACAGCTTCCGGAGGCCGTTCTGGTCGGCGACGACCGTGTCCATCTCGACACAGTGGCCGAACAATTGTGGGTCCGGCCGGCGCGCGAACTGGCCGGCTTGATCGAGATCAGGGGGCTCGGGATTCGCCGTTGCGGCTATGCAAGTGAGGCGATTGTTGGACTCCTGGTCGATCTGGCGGCCGGCGATGCCGAGCGATTGCCGCGGCCGGAATCGCTGTCGATCCGGCTAAATGGTGTTTTGTTACCACGAATCCCCGTCGGAACGGGCTACGCACCCCTCCCGCTGATTGCAGCCGCTTTGACGACAACCGCCGGTTCTGATTCACTCAGACCTTCGGATGATTGCCTGAAGGGATTTGGTAACCATATAAGCCCCACTATCGCCACCGAATAAACCGGCACAGGCCTCACTCTCTACCGCCAAGATCCGGGACAATAGCCAAGATGCCCTCTTGCGCGGGGCCTCTGGATGGTCAAAGTGGCGCGTTCGTGCGGTGCACCAAAAAGCACCCGCGAGGAGTTTCCGATGATTGGTCTAGTGCTTGTGACCCATGGGCGCCTTGCCGACGAGTTCAGGGCGGCGCTTGAGCATGTCATGGGTCCGCAAAAACAAATTGAAGCCATCACGATTGGAGCCGAAGACGACTCCGATTTGTGTCGAAGCGATATCATCGAAGCGGTGAATCGCGTCGACAGTGGCGATGGTGTCGCTATTCTCACCGACATGTTCGGCGGCACTCCTTCCAACCTTGCGATTTCCTGCATGAGCCGTCCGAAGGTGGAGGTGCTCGCAGGCATCAATCTTCCCATGCTGGTCAAGCTCGCCAAGGTGCGCGAAGAGCGATCGCTTCCCGATGCCATCGCCATGGCCCAGGAAGCCGGCCGCAAATACGTCACCATCGCCAGCCGCGTACTCGCCGGCAAATGAGCGACGAGGCCGCGCCCGGAAAGGAACTCGGGCCGGGCGTGCCAGCGGGCGCGATTTCGCGGGAACTTCTCATCATCAACAAGCGCGGCCTGCATGCACGGGCATCGGCGAAGTTCGTCCAGATGGTCGAGAAGTTTGACGCCGAGGTCTGGGTGACGCGCGGCAGCGAGACTGTCGGGGGAACCTCGATCATGGGATTGATGATGCTGGCCGCAGGCCCCGGAACCACCGTTACGGTTTCAGCCAAGGGACCGGAAGCCGAAGCCGCGATCGACGCGATCGCGACGCTGGTCGCCGACAAGTTCAACGAAGAAGGCGTTTGAGCCTAGGAGCGTGATGGCTCCTCCCTAACCTCTCCCCGCAAGAGCGGGGCGGGGAGCAGAAAATCAAAACGGATTCGTAACAATCCCGCCATCCACCCGCAGCGCGGCACCGTTGGTGGCGCTGGAGGCTTTCGAGCACACATAGCAGATCAGGTTGGCGACCTCTTCGGGCCTGGCGTAGCGCTGCAGCAGCGACGCCGGGCGGCGTTCGCTGAAGGTGCGCGACACGAGGTCGTCGACAGTCGTGCCGGCAGCCTCGGCGCGCGCGGCCAGCCGCACCGGCGCCATCTCGACCCAGGTAGGTCCCGGCATCACCGAATTGACGGTCACGTTGGTACCCTTCGTCATCTCGGCCGCGCCGCGCGCGATGACGAGTTGCGCCGACTTCGAGAAGCCGTAGTGCACCATCTCCTTCGGAATGTAGACGCCGGATTCGCTGGAGACGAACACGACACGGCCCCAGTCCTTGTCATCGAGCATCCGCTTCAGATAGTGCCGCGTCAGCCGGACCCCGCTCATCACGTTGACTTCGAACATCCTGGTCCAGTCGGCATCCTCGATGTCGAAGAAACCCTTGGGCTCGTAGATGCCGAGATTGTTGACGAGGATGTCGACTTCTGGGAATTGCGCCACCAGTGCGCTGCAGCCCGCCGCATCGCCGAGATCGAACACCGCCGCATGCACCTTGGCAGACGACGCCGCCTGGCGGACTTTTGCGCCGGCCTCATCCACTGCCGTGCGGTCTCGACCGTTGACGATGACGTCCGCGCCCATTTGTGCAAGCCCGATGGCGGTGGCGAGCCCGATGCCGCGCGTCGAGCCGGTGACGAGTGCCGTCTTTCCTGTCAGATCGAGATCCATCCGTTTCCCCCTTTAAGATTGTTGCGCTTGCACGCGCTATTTGGCTGGCGGCACGATATACACGTTCCAGGCCGTTGCGGGGCCCGGCATCCCCGGAAAGAACCGGCGCGTGGTGATCACGATCTGCTCGGCACTGGCGGCGTGGGCCTTCATCCATGCCTCGCATTTTTCCAGCTTCCAGTCGCCGGCTTCGCAGATGCCGATGAAGCCCGAGCGCTTCGCTTGCTCGAGCGAGGTCAGCCCCGACGACCACGGCTCGTCCGGCGTCAGCGGCGCCGGACGATCAGGACTGTAGAAGGTCATGGGCTGGCCGGTATCGGTATAGGCCACAACCACCGGCCAGCGCGAACGAAAGCGCGTGTGCCAGATGTCCGTCAGTTCGCGAGCGAGCTCCGAGCGCGCCCGGTAGGTCGCGCCGGCGGTGCGCTTTTCGTTCAATTCATACGCGACGATCCTTGGCGATACCGCCAGCACGACCAGCGAGATCACCAGCCAGTTCGTGGCCAGGTTCAACAGAGCGATGTGTTGCACCCGCACCGCGGGGATCGCGATCAGGGCGAGCGGCACCAGGAAGAACAGCGGGATCCCCCAGTCGGTCTTGATGTAGATCTGAAATATCACGGCGCCGAGCGGCGGCCCGAACGCCACCACGGCCTGGATGATCCAGACATTGAGCGCCTGCGAGATGTTGACGCCGGAGTTGTCACCGCGAGACCACAACGGGAATGGCTTCCAGCGTATCGGCTGCCAGACCAGCGCGATCGCGGCGAGCGCCACCGGCAAGGCCAGCAGCGCGAGATTGTGTTTGACATAGCCCAGCGCGAGATCGTCGATCATCGTGCGGTCGGTGAGCGAATAGGTGTCGCCGGCATAGGTGAGTGGAACGAAGTTCACCTGCTTCAGCCACATGAAATGCGGCAGCATCGCCACCGCGAGCGCAGCGATTGCGACCCACGGCGCCGGCGATCGCAGGAATTTCATCCGATCCGGGTGAATCAGCGCGGCTACGCCAATGGCGCCGATCATGGTCAGCGCCCAGTATTTGGTCATCAACGCCAGCGCGCCGGCGAGACCAAGCCACAGACCGGACTTCACGCTGCGCTTCTCGAATGCATCGAGATAGGCCAGCACCATCAGCGGCAGCGTGACGATTTGCAGAAGATCCGGGTTGTATTTGAAGCCCTTGAAATTGAAGATCGGATAGATCGCCAGCATCACCACGACGAGGAAGGCGCGGCGGCGATCGACCACGCGCAGCGCCAGCAGCCAGCAGATCACGAGGCCGCAGCCGAGCGTCGCCATCGCCAGCGCGTAGGTCGCCCAGTTCGTGACCGGAAAGACCATGAACCAGACGCCGGCCACCCATCCCGACAGCGGCGGATGCTTGCCATAGCCGAGCAGGAACTTCTGGCCCCAGGCGAAGGCTTCCGCGACGTCCATGTGAACATCCTGCCCGGTCTTCAGACTGACCAGGATCAGCGTCCACAGCACGGCATGAACCACGGCAAAGCCGGTTACCAGCCACAGGCCGCTCCTGGGGTCACGGGCGCGCGCCGCCAGCCACGCCGCCAGTCGCCGATTGGACGGAATGCGCCTTGAGCGCACCGGTGCGGGCAAAATCGATGCAGTAGACATAGATCGAGTGCGTAGCGCGTTTTTAGGCCAGGTGAAAACAGCTTGGCGTTGAACAAGCCCCTTTGGAATACAGCAATATGGTTGCCGCACGGGGATGTGAATGCTATCCCGCGCCCATGACAACCGCCCCTATTTCCAACATCCGCAACTTCTCCATCGTCGCCCATATCGACCATGGCAAATCGACGCTGGCCGACCGCCTGATCCAGATGACCGGCGGACTGACGGACCGTGAAATGGCGGGCAAGGAACAAGTTCTCGATTCGATGGATATCGAACGCGAGCGCGGCATCACCATCAAGGCGCAGACCGTCCGGCTCAAATACCGCGCCAAGGACGGCAAGGATTACATCTTCAATCTGATGGACACGCCTGGCCATGTCGACTTCGCCTACGAAGTCTCGCGGTCGCTGGCGGCCTGCGAGGGATCGCTGCTGGTGGTCGATGCCAGCCAGGGCGTCGAAGCGCAGACGCTCGCCAACGTCTACCACGCGCTCGACGCAGGCCATGAGATCGTCCCTGTTCTCAACAAGGTCGACCTGCCCGCGGCCGAACCCGAGAAGATTAGGCAGCAGATCGAGGACGTGATCGGCATCGACGCGTCCGACGCCGTGATGATCTCGGCCAAGACCGGCCTTGGCGTTCCCGACGTGCTGGAAGCGATCGTCACCCGCCTGCCGCCGCCGAAGGGCGACCGCGACGCGACGCTGAAGGCGCTGCTGGTCGATAGCTGGTACGATGTCTATCTCGGCGTCGTCGTCCTGATCCGCGTCGTCGACGGCACGATGAAGAAGGGTGGCCGGATCCGCATGATGGGCACGGGTGCCGCCTATGATGTCGAGCGGGTCGGCTTCTTCACCCCGAAGATGACGCAGGTCGACGAACTCGGCCCCGGCGAGATCGGCTTCATCACCGCGGCGATCAAGGAAGTCGCCGATACGCGCGTCGGCGACACCATCACCGACGACCGCAAACCCGTCACCGAGATGCTGCCGGGCTTCAAGCCTGCGATCCCTGTCGTGTTCTGCGGCCTGTTCCCGGTCGATGCCGACGATTTCGAGACGCTGCGCGCGGCGATGGGCAAACTACGCCTCAACGACGCGAGTTTTTCGTTCGAGATGGAAACCTCGGCCGCATTGGGCTTCGGCTTCCGCTGCGGCTTCCTCGGGCTGCTGCATCTCGAAATCATCCAGGAGCGGCTGTCGCGCGAGTTCGACCTCAATCTGATCGCGACCGCGCCGAGCGTGATCTACAAGATGCACCTGACCGACGGCCAGGAGATCGAGATCCACAATCCGGTCGACATGCCCGATGTCGTCAAGATCGCCGACATCGAGGAGCCGTGGATCGAAGCGACGATCCTCACGCCGGACGAGTATCTCGGCAGCGTGCTCAAGCTGTGCCAGGACCGCCGCGGCGCGCAGAAGGAGCTCACTTACGTCGGCTCCCGCGCGATGGTGAAATACGACCTGCCGCTCAACGAAGTGGTGTTCGACTTCTATGACCGGCTGAAATCGGTCTCGAAGGGCTACGCCTCGTTCGACTATCATTTGACCGACTACAAGGTGGCCGACCTCGTCAAGATGCAGATCCTCGTCAACAACGAGCCGGTGGACGCGCTGTCGATGCTGGTGCACCGGACCCGCGCCGAAGGCCGCGGCCGCGCCATGGTCGAGAAGATGAAGGAACTGATCCCGCCGCACATGTTCCAGATCCCCATCCAAGCCGCGATCGGCGGCAAGGTGATCGCCCGCGAGACCGTCCGCGCGCTGCGCAAAGACGTCACCGCCAAATGCTACGGCGGCGACATCACGCGCAAACGCAAGCTTCTGGAGAAGCAGAAGGAAGGCAAGAAGAAGATGCGGCAGTTCGGCAAGGTCGACATCCCGCAGGAAGCGTTCATTGCGGCGTTGAAGGTGGATAGCTGAGGCGGGAGTTTGGGCCGACCCAACGTGACGTTTGGAGGCCGAAAACAAAAACCTCGAAAACAACCCCATGCACAGTAGCGCAGGGCTTGTTGGCATTGCGGTTTCGATTCTAGCAAACCGATTTGACCTGTCGGGCAAATCACGGGCATGATGTCATCGTGATGCTCTGCACGCCCCCAAAAAAGACACTGTCCCGCACTCCCCGGCAGCGCATGGCTGAGCGCCGAGATCGGCGCGACCCGAAGCTTCGGGCAGATTTGCGTCGACAGGCAAAACTGATGGCGCAACATCCTGAGAATGACGCTATCGATGCTTGGATTGAAGCCGCTTACGACTGGGGTGGCTGGAAGTGAAGCGCGGCAACGTCGCGCTGGTCGCCGTTCCGCGATAGCCGCTCAGATCTGGGATGCGTCTGCCACCTGGATGCGTCTGCCATCTTGCCCTCCTCTTGCAGATCAGCCACCATCCGCCCGCTCAGAACATAAATACAAAAAACGAGGAAACGCATGAGCAAGTCCTCCGGGTCTTCCTACGGCTGGGTGGTGGTCGGCGCAGGCGCGCTGATGACCTGCGTCGGCTTCGGCGCGATGCTGTCGCTCGCCGTGTTCCTGCAGCCGATTTCGGAAGCGATGGGCTGGTCGCGCAGCGGCGTTTCGGCGGCAGCGACGATCAACTTTCTTGCCATGGGGTTGGCTGCATTCTTCTGGGGCGCGCTGTCCGACCGGTTCGGTACCCGTATCGTGGTGCTGTCGGGCGCGCTGCTGCTGGGAACGGGACTGGTTGCGGCGAGCCAGGCCACCAGCCTGTGGCAGTTCCAGCTGGCATTCGGCGTGCTGATCGGGGTTGCGGCCGGCAGCTTCTATGCGCCGATGGTCGCGGTCGCGAGCGCCTGGATCGAACATCATCGAAGCCTCGCGGTCGCGCTGGTGTCGGCCGGCATGGGCGTGTCGCCGCTGACGATCGCACCATTCGCAAGCTGGCTGATCACAGCCTACGACTGGCGCACTGCAATGCTGGTGATCGGCATCGCCGCCTGGGCGCTGTTGATCCCGGCGGCGTTCCTGGTGCGCCCGGCGCCGGAGCCCGCGGAAGCGGACACAGCAGGCGGAATCGGCGCACCTGAAACGCAATGGACCGTCGCGCAGGCGTTGCGGACGCCGCAATTCATCACGCTGGCGCTGGCGCATTTTGCCTGCTGCGCGGCGCATTCGGGACCCATTTTCCACATGGTGAGCTACGCCATGATCTGCGGCATCGCGCCGCTGACGGCCGTAACCGTCTACAGCCTTGCCGGATTCTCCGGTCTCGGTGGCCGCCTGCTGCTTGGCGTATTGGCCGATCGCTTCGGCGCCAAGCACATTCTGGTCGGCGGCCTGTTCGTGCAGGCGATGTCGGTCGCGGCCTATCTCGCGGTCGGCCAGCTCGGCGAGTTCTACGCGCTGTCAGTGATCTTCGGCCTCGCCTATGGCGGCGTGATGCCGCTCTACGCGGTGCTGGTGCGCGAATACTTCGGCGCGAAAATCATGGGCAGCGTGTTCGGCGCCGTATCCGCCTTCGCAAGCCTCGGCATGGCGCTGGGACCCCTGGCGGGCGGATGGGTGTTCGACACGTTCCACGCCTACAACTGGCTCTATGTCGGCTCGTTTGCGATCGGCATCGCCGCGGTCGCGGTGGCGCTGAGCTTCCCGTCGGCAAGGCGGCCGTCGCAGCCGTCCCTCGATCTCGGGCGTGCTGCGGCATGAACAGGAAACCACGAGGAAGCGCATGAACAAGCCTGCCGGCATCGACCTGGTCGAGCGCGCAAGGGCGCTCGCGCCGCTGATCACGCGCGAAGCCGACGAGATCGAGCGGACGCGGCGGCTGACGCCGGCGGTGACGCAGGCGCTGATCGAGAACGGGCTTTATCGCGCGCTGTTGCCGCAAAGCCTCGGCGGCACTGAGGCCCCGCTCGAAACCTTCATGCAGATGCAGGAGGAGGTCGCCAAGGCCGATGCCTCCACCGCGTGGTGCCTGGGCCAGTGCAGCGTCTGCGCCATGACCGCGGCGTATCTGGACCCTGACACAGCAAACGAGATCTTCAACGTCGCGCCCGGCATCCTGGCCTGGGGCGCGATCAATCATGAAGTGCAGGCGGTTCCGGGCGGCTACAAGGCCAGCGCGCGCTGGGACTTTGCTTCCGGCTCGCGGCAGGCGAGCTGGCTCGGCGCCCATGTCCGCATCGTCGAGGTCGACGGCACGCCACGGCACAAGCCGGATGGCTCGCCGGAGATCCGCACCATCCTGTTTCCGGTGACGAGCGCCACGATGTACGACGTCTGGGACGTGATCGGCCTCCGCGGCACCGGCACCGATTCCTATTCGGTGGAGAACCTGTTCATCCCGGAAAGATTCGCCGCGCTGCGCGACGAAGCCGTGGCGCGGCGCGAGAACGGCCCGCTGTACAAGCTCTCCACCAACATGGTGTTCGGCATGGGCTTCGCCGCGACCTCACTCGGCGTCGCGCGCGCCACGCTCGAGGCGGCCACGGAGCTCGCGCGCGGCAAGACCCCGCAAGCGCTGAAGGCGATGCGCGACAACAATGCCGTGCAGGGATTGATCGGCCGCACCGAGGCCAGCCTGCGCGCCGCGCGCGCCTATCTCTACGCCACCGCGGCCGAGGTCTGGCGCGACCTGTTGCGCGGCGAGGCAACCACCGAAGCCCACCGCGTGGCGCTGCGCATCGCGACCACCTGGACCATTCATCAGTCGGCCGCCGTGGTCGACGCCGCCTATCACATGGCGGGCGCGACCGCCGTGTTCAACGCCAACAGGTTCGAGCGGCGCTTTCGCGACATGCACGCCATCGCGCAGCAGATCCAGGGCCGCGACGCCCACTATGAAGATGCCGGCAAGGCGATCCTCTCGGGCCATCTCGATACGCCGCCGACGATGCGATGACGGCTACTCACCGTAGTTCTACGGACCGGCTCGCACCCCCGGTTGTTAAACAATTCCTGAAATCTGTAACGAAGCCTCGCCCTGTGGAGCTTCGGTACGTCTCATGTTCAAGATTCGCTCGATCGCCGTTCGCCTGATCCTCGCCATTTCGCTGACGGTAGCCGTCGCCTGCGGCATTCTCGGAACCTTCTCCATCGTCCAGCAACGCTCGCTGACGCAACTCGCGCTCGATCAGCAGCTCAAGCTGCAATATGACAGCGTGATTGCCGCCATCGACTACGAGGGCCGCGCGGCGCTTGCGGTCAGCTCAGTGGTCGCCGCTTTGCCGCCGGTCGCCGATGCGCTCGCCAGGGAAGACCGGGACGGGCTGGCAGCGCTGCTCGGCGACGCCATGAAGGCGTTGATGGCCCAGGGCATCCCGCTGATCACGTTCCAGAAGCCGCCGGCGCATGTGATCTACCGGGTCCACGCACCAAAAGTGTTCGGTGACGATATCTCGGCGCGGCGCACCACCGTCGTTGAGGCGAACAAAACCGGCAAGCAGATCGTCGGCGTCGAACCCGGGCGGGAAGCGCTCAGCATTTTCGGCATGACGCCGATCATGCGCGACGGCAAGAGCCTGGCGAACGTCGACGTCGGGGCCGCCTTCGGCAAGGAGTTCGTCGATCGCGCCAAGAAGCGCTTTGGCATCGACCTTGCCGTATACTCATACGACGGCAAGGACTTCAAGAAGCTGTCCTCGACCTTCGGCGACGGCGTGGTTGCGACGCCTGGCGAGTTGAAGGGCGTATTCGACGGCCAGCCGCTGCGCCGCGACGCGACCATCAATGGCCATCCCGCCGCGCTCTATCTCGGGCAGATCAAGAACTACGCCGGACAGCCGGTCGGTATTCTTGAGGTCATCAAAGACACCACCGAGTATGAAGCGGCGGCGGCGAGTTCGCAGCGCAATCTGATCCTCGGCACGATGGCCATCTTGGCCGGCGCGATCATGCTGGCGTTCCTGCTCGGTCGCGGCCTGTCGCGCCCGCTGGCTGCCATCACCGCGGTCATGAACCGTCTTTCCGGCGGCGAGATCGATGTCACCATCCCGGGCAGCGAACGCCGCGACGAACTGGGCACCATGGCCAGCGCGGTCGACGTGTTCCGCCGCAGCATGATCGAGGCGCGCAGCATGCGCGAGACGCAGGAAGGCTCCAAGGAGCAGACCGAACTCGAGAAGAAGGCCCTGCAGCGCCAGATGGCCGACCGCTTCGAGACCGACGTCAAGAGCGTCGTCGCCGCGGTCGCACAGGCGACAACCGACATGCAGCGCGTGGCTGGCGAGATCACGACAAGCGTGAACGGCACGTCGCAACGGGCCGCCGCAGCCGCAGCCGCGTCCGACGAGGCGTCCGGCAGCGTCAGCACCGTTGCCGCCGCGACCGAAGAACTCGCCTCATCGGTGGCCGAGATCGGCCGCCAGGTCACCCATTCCAGCCAGGTCGCCGAAAGCGCCGTGGTCAAGGCCGGACAAACCACCGAGATGGTGAGCAGCCTGGCTTCGGCCGCCGAAAAGATCGGCGACGTGCTGCGCCTGATCGGTGCGATCGCAAGCCAGACCAACCTGCTGGCGCTGAACGCGACCATCGAGGCCGCCCGCGCCGGCGAAGCAGGCCGCGGATTTGCCGTCGTCGCATCCGAGGTCAAGGAGCTTGCCAGCCAGACCGCGAAGGCCACCGAGGAAATCGCGGGACAAGTGGCCGCGATCCAGTCGGCCACCGGCGACTGCGTGACCGCGATCGGCGGCATCAGCGACACCATCCGCGAGATCAGCGGGATCGCCACCACCATTGCTGCCGCCGTGGAACAGCAGGATTCGGCGACGCGGGAAATCGCCCGCAGCGTCCAGCAGGCAGCCACCGGCACCAGCGAAGTCTCGATCAACGTGACCGGCGCCAGCCAGGCCGCCGACCAGTCGCGCGCGCTGGCCGAGAACGTATCGGCGGCAACCGGCCAGCTCGGCCGGCAAGCCGATGCGCTGTACAAGAGCGTCGACACATTCCTGGCCGGGCTGCGCAACGCCGCGTAAGCATCGATCGAACGCGCAAGGCCCGGCTTCCGCCGGGCCGGCGCCTGCCCTATTCTGTCCGTCGCTTCGAAGCATGCGCGGGCAGTTCATGATGAAAAGAGCAGTCAAGAAGAGCGTTGCGGCCAACGCCACGAAGAGGCGCGCTAGTACCGCAAATGCCGCGCTGGACGGCGTCTTCGACGCCTATCCAAAGCCGGTGAAGGCAAAATTGCTGGCGCTGCGCCGGCTGATTTTCGATACGGCGAAGACCACCAGCGGCGTCGGCGCGCTGGAAGAGGCGCTGAAGTGGGGACAGCCGAGCTATCTCACCACGGAGAGCAAGAGCGGCAGCACCATCCGCATCGACCAGGTGAAGGCGGAAGCCGGCCGGTATGCGGTCTATTTCCATTGCCAGACCGATCTGGTCGAGACGTTTCGCGAGCTTTATCCGGAACTGCGCTACGGCGGCAACCGCAGCATTCTCCTCGATGCCGCAGACAAGCTGCCCGAGGTCGCGCTGCGCCACTGCGTGGCGCTGGCGCTGACGTATCATTTGCGAAAGCGCAAGGCTGTGCGGGCGTAGGCACCGTCGTCACGCCATCAGCGTCACAAATCCTCTTGATTGCTGCATGATGCTGTTCGGGGCCTGTCCCCGCCGCGCCGATTTCATGATACCTTCGGATGAACAGAGTGATCCGATGACATCCCGCCTGATTCTGATCCCGCTCCTGACCCTGATGATCGCCGCCAGCGCCGTGAGCGCGTGGGCGCAGGACAAGGGCACGGTCAATCCAAAGCCGCTGCCGCCGCTGGCCAACCCGAACGATCCCAATACGCCCGCCAAGGAACTGTTCGGCCGCAAGGTGCTGCCGGCGGCGATGCCGACGCGGGTGCTCGGGTTCTATGCGCATGGCTGCATCGCCGGCGCGGAGGGGCTGCCGATCAACGGCGACAACTGGCAGGTGATGCGGCTGTCACGCAACCGCAATTGGGGCCACCCCCATCTGGTGGCACTGGTCAAGCGCTTGGCCGGGAAGGCGCACAGGGATGCGGGCTGGCCCGGCATACTGGTCGGCGACATGTCGCAGCCGCGCGGCGGGCCGATGCTTACCGGCCACGCCAGCCATCAGGTCGGACTGGACGCCGACATCTGGCTGACGCCGATGCCGAACCGGCAATTGTCGCGCAACGAGCGCGAGGAAATGTCCGCCGTGATGATGGTGCGGTCCGACCGGCTCGACATCGATCCGCGCGCCTGGACGCCGACGCATCTTGCGGTGATCCGCGCCGCCGCGCAGGAACCGAGCGTGCAGCGCATTTTCGTCAATGCCGCGATCAAGAAAGCGCTGTGCCGCGAAGCCAAGGGCGATCGCTACTGGCTGCACAAGGTGCGGCCGATGTACGGCCACGACTATCACTTCCACATCCGCATCAAGTGCCCGCCCGGCAGCGGCGAGTGCGAGAGCCAGCCTGAACCTACCGAAGGCGAAGGCTGCAGCACAGGCGATCTCGCCTACTGGTTCAGCGACGCGGTGCTGCACCCGAAGCCGCCCAAGGTGCCGCCGAAACCGAAGCCGCCGATGACGATGGCGTCGCTGCCACCCGCCTGCAAGGCGGTGCTGCACGCGCCGGATGCGAAGCATTAGCCGGCATTTCATTCTGGCAGACGCAAGGTACCTTTACCCAGCCTCTCAGCATGCTATTGTTCCGACAGCGATATCCCTGCGGCCGTAAGTCGCCTGGGACCCACCGGAACAGCGCTTCCGATTGTCGCATCCCTGACCCAATCAACGCCTGTTAGCGGCGCGCGACCTGCGCGACTGCGAGCACGCTTGGAGCGCTGCCATGGACCGTTTCGCCGGAATTCTTTCCGCCTTTCTGCTCCTGTTCGGAGCCATCCATTCGCCCGCAACCGCGCAGGACAAAATCCTGACGGTCTTCGCCGCGGCCTCGATGAAGAATGCGCTCGACGACATCAACGCGGCCTATACCGCAAAGACCGGCGTCAAGACCACGGTGAGCTACGCCGCGAGTTCGGCATTGGCAAAACAGATCGAACAGGGCGCACCGGCCGACGTGTTCATCTCGGCCGACACCGACTGGATGGATTACGCGATCGGAAAGAAGAACATCAACGAGCCGAGCCGGGTCAATTTGCTCGGCAACAGCATCGTGCTGATCGCGCCGAAGGATTCCAGGATCGACAATATAAACATCGGCGCCGGCTTCGACCTCGCCAGGCTCGCGGGCGATGGCAAGATCGCCACTGGCGACGTGAAATCCGTCCCCGTCGGCAAATACGCCAAGGCGGCGCTGGAAAAACTCGGTTCATGGCAGGCTGCTGAGTCCAAATTCGCGATGGCCGAAAGCGTGCGTGCGGCGCTGACGCTGGTGGCGCGCGGCGAAGCAACCCTCGGCATCGTCTATTCCACCGACGCCAGGGTCGAGCCGGGCGTCAAGGTGGTCGGCACCTTCCCGGCCGATTCGCATCCGGCCATCATCTATCCCGTCGCGGCGACGACCACCGCGAAGCCGGAGACGACGGACTATCTCGCCTTCCTGCGCTCGACCGCGGCGAAGAACATCCTCGAGAAATACGGCTTCAAGTTCCTGGTCAGCCCGTCGACCTGATGTTCGAGATCTCGCCCGCCGAATGGACGGCCATCCTGCTGTCGCTGCGCGTCGCCGTCATCGCCACGCTGGTGGCGACGCCGTTCGGTATCGCGCTGGCATGGCTGCTGGCGCGACATGATTTCTGGGGCAAGTCGGTTCTCGATGCCCTGGTGCATCTGCCGCTGGTGCTGCCGCCGGTCGTCACCGGCTACCTGCTGCTGCTGACGTTCGGCCGCCGCGGCATGGTCGGCGCCTGGCTCGCCGACAATTTTGGGATCGTGTTCGCGTTTCGCTGGACCGGCGCCGCGCTCGCCTGCGGCGTGATGTCGTTTCCGCTGCTGGTGCGGCCGATCCGATTGTCGATCGAGGCGATCGACCGCCGGCTGGAACAGGCCGCCAGCACGCTCGGCGCCGCGCCATGGCGGGTGTTCGCCACCGTGACGCTGCCGCTGGCGCTGCCAGGCATCCTGGCTGGCATGGTGCTCGGTTTTGCCAAGGCGATCGGCGAGTTCGGCGCGACCATCACCTTCGTCTCCAACATTCCCGGCGAGACCCAGACCATTTCGTCCGCGATCTATTCGCTGATCCAGACGCCCGATGGCGACACCGCGGCGGCGCGGCTGGTGCTGATCTCCATCGTGATCGCGATGGGCGCCCTGATCGCGTCCGAAGCGTTCGCGCGACGCGCCACCAAACGCCTGCACGGAAACTGAGCCATGCTGCGCGTCGATGTCACCAAACAACTCGGCGAGTTCTCGCTCGAGGCCAAATTCGAAAGCCAGGGCCGCGTCACCGGGCTTTTCGGGGCGTCCGGCGCCGGCAAGACCTCGCTGATCAACATCATCGCAGGGCTGCTGCGGCCCGACCATGGCATCGTCATGCTCGACGACGAAGTGCTGGACGATACCTCGAAGGGCATTCACGTGCCGCCGCACAAACGCCGGATCGGCTACGTGTTCCAGGACGCGCGGCTGTTTCCGCATCTCGACGTGCGGCAGAACCTCGATTACGGCCGGCGCATGAACGCACTCGCAGCCGACCCCGCGCAGCACAAGCGCGTCACCGACCTGCTCGATATCGGCCATCTGCTCGACCGCCGCCCCGGCCAGCTCTCTGGCGGCGAACGCCAGCGCGTCGCGCTCGGCCGCGCGCTGCTGTCAAAGCCGCGCCTGCTGCTGATGGACGAGCCGCTGGGATCGCTCGACGAGGGCCGCAAGGTCGAGATCCTGCCGTATCTCGTGCGGCTGCGCGACGAGGGCATTCCGATGGTCTATGTCAGCCACGACGCCGCCGAACTGCGCCAGCTCGCGACGCAGATCGTGATGCTGAAACAGGGACGCGTCACCGCGCTCGGCGGCGTCAAGGTGCTGTCGTAGGAGACGGCGGCTGCTCCATAACGGCCGAAATGTGGCGCCTGCCCCGCCCACCCGCCTTTTTCTTTCCTTTTCTCCGCCCCGTTTTGGCGCGCGTTTCCAGTCCACGATTGCCGCAAATGAGAGCTTAGCGCGCCCCTCGTGCCGCAAGGGAGGCGTCCGGTGGATCGAGCATTGCGAAACGAATTGTCCTTTCAGCGCAAGCTGCGCCGCATGCTTGCTGTTGCTGCCATCGCTGGCCCCGTGGCGCTGGCGCCGGAAATGAGTTCGGCTGAAAACTTGCTTGATTTCCTTTTCGGCGGCGGCCAGAAGCAGCAGCAGCCCTCGCTATTCGGCAACATTTTCAACAATAATGCGCAACCAGCGCCGCCGCGGCCGGTCGCCGCAAGCTCGGGACCTGCTTTCTGCGTGCGCAGTTGCGACGGCAAGTATTTTCCGCTGATGCGCGGCGCGGCCTCGCCGACGCAGTTGTGCCAGGCCTTCTGTCCGGCGAGCCCGACCAAGATTTTCTTCGGCTCCAACATCGACAGCGCCTATGCCGCAACCGGCGAACGCTACGCCGATAGCGAAAACGCCTTTGCCTACCGGAAAGCGCTGCGCGCCGATTGCACCTGCAACGGCCAAAATCCCGCCGGCCTGGCGTCGGTCGATCTCGCGATGGACGGCTCGTTGCGCTCGGGCGACGTGCTCGCCACCGCTGACGGAAATGTCGCGTATTCCGGCTCGCCGGGCGGCAACGACCAGGCCCGGGTTTCTCGCCGGTAGGATTGGCAAAGTCGGCTGCTGGCGCCGATCGTCGTTCGCTGAACCCGGCATTAACCTCAGTCGGCCGACAATGATGCTGATCTGGCGTATGTCCAAAAGCCAGCCTTGGTGTCGAGAGACCGATGGTTCACAATCCTTTTACACTCCTCTGCTTCTGGACGGTGCGCGTGGTTGCGGCCGTTGCCGTCGGACTGGCCGCGACGGCTGCGGGCCGAGCGCAGGCGATCTCCCCTCCAGTCTGGACGGTGCCGGAGGTCGGCGCACTGCCTTATGACGATCATGGCCGCCTCGTGCGGCGCGGGCGCGACCTGATCACCGCGACCTACGCCCATATCGGACCGGAGGTGCCGGATTCGGCCAAACGGTTTGCCGGCAACAATCTTGCCTGCAGCAACTGTCATCTTGAAGCTGGCGTGAAGAAATTCGGCCTGCCGATCTTTGGACTCGTGGAGCTGTTTCCGCAATACAGCGCCCGCCTCGGCGCCGAAATCACGATCGAGGACCGGGTAAACTCGTGCATGTCGCGCAGCATGAACGGCCGCACGCTGCCGCTCGATAGTCCGGAAATGCAGGCCATGGTGGCGTACATCAGGTTTCTGTCGTCGGGGGTTCCTGCCGGCAAGGTGTTGCCAGGGCTAGGCACCGGGGCGATGCCCGAACTCGATCGGGCGGCCGATCCGGTTCGCGGCAAAACGATCTACGCGAATGCCTGTCTCGCCTGTCACAACACCGACGGCTCCGGAATCCGCCGCAGCCTGCCGACCAGCGATCTCGGCTACATGGTGCCGCCGCTGTGGGGCCCGGACAGTTTCAACAATGGTGCCGGCATGGCCCGGCTGATTACGGCGGCGAACTTCGTGCACTTCAATATGCCGCACGGAACGGATTACCTGAATCCGCAGCTCACCGTCGAGCAGGCCTGGGACGTCGCGGCCTACATGATCTCGCAACCGCGGCCGACAAAAGCAGGCCTCGACAAGGATTTTCCCAACCTTCTAACCAAGCCCGTCGATGCGCCCTACGGCCCGTACGCCGACGGGTTCGACCAAAAGCAACACACGTACGGGCCATTCGGTCCGATCCGGGCGGAGCACGCCAAAAAGCAGCGAGGCAATGTGCCGAAGTAAAAGCGCTTACTCCGGAACGACGCGCACCGCGCCGCGGGCGGCGCTCGTCGTGAGCGCGGCATAGGCCTTCAGCGCCATCGTCACCTTGCGGCTGCGCTTCTTGGCGGGCTTCCATGCGTCCGCGCCGCGGGCCAGCATGGCGTCGCGGCGTTTGGCGAGGGTGGCGTCATCGACCACAAGGCTGATCGCGCGCGAGGGGATGTCGATCTTGATCAGGTCGCCCTCTTCCACCAGGCCGATCAAACCGCCTTCGGCGGCTTCCGGAGAGAGATGCCCGATCGACAGGCCTGACGAGCCGCCGGAGAAGCGGCCATCGGTGACAAGCGCGCAGACTTTTCCGAGCCCCTTCGATTTCAGGTAGCTGGTCGGATACAGCATCTCCTGCATGCCGGGGCCGCCGCGCGGGCCTTCATAGCGGACCACGACGACGTCGCCGGGCTTGATCTTGTTGCCGAGAATGCCTTCGACGGCGGCGTCTTGGCTTTCGAACACCCGTGCCGGGCCTTCGAACTTCAGTATGCTCTCGTCGACGCCGGCGGTCTTCACGATGCAGCCCTCGAGCGCGATGTTGCCCGACAGCACGGCAAGGCCGCCGTCTTTCGAATAGGCATGCTCGGCGTCGCGAACGCAGCCGGTAGCGCGATCGGTATCGAGTTCTTCGAACCGGCGCTCCTGGCTGAACGCGACCTGCGTCGGCACATTGCCCGGCGCCGCCATGAAGAATTTGCGGACGCTCTCGCTTTTGGTGCGGACGATGTCCCAGCGACTGAGCGCGTCTTCCAGCGTCTTGCTGTGAACCATCGGCAGCCCGCGGTTGAGCAGACCGGCGCGGTCGAGCTCGCCGAGGATCGCCATCACGCCGCCGGCGCGATGGACGTCCTCCAGATGCACGTCGGCCACCGACGGCGCCACCTTGCAGAGCACAGGCACGCGGCGCGACAGCCGGTCGATATCCTGCATCGTGAACGGCACCTGGCCCTCGTAGGCGGCGGCGAGCAGATGCAGCACGGTGTTGGTCGATCCGCCCATGGCGATGTCGAGTGTCATCGCGTTCTCGAACGCCTTGAAGTTTGCGATGTTGCGCGGCAGCGCGGTTTCATCATCCTGCTCGTAGTAGCGCCGCGCCAGATCGACGATCAGGTGACCGGCTTCGACGAACAATCCCTTGCGGTCGGCATGCGTCGCCAGCACCGAGCCGTTGCCCGGCAGCGCCAGCCCCAAGGCCTCGGTGAGGCAGTTCATCGAATTGGCGGTGAACATGCCCGAGCACGAGCCGCAGGTCGGACAGGCCGAGCGCTCGATCACTTCCACCTCGGCGTCGCTGACATTGCTGTCGGCGGCGGCGACCATGGCGTCGATCAGATCGACCGCGCGGAGCTTGCCCTTGATGTTGACCTTGCCCGACTCCATCGGCCCGCCCGAGACGAACACGGTGGGGATGTTGAGCCGCAGCGCTGCCATCAGCATGCCGGGCGTGATCTTGTCGCAGTTCGAGATGCACACCATGGCGTCGGCACAATGCGCGTTGACCATGTACTCGACGCTGTCGGCGATGATTTCGCGCGACGGCAGGCTGTAGAGCATGCCGTCATGGCCCATGGCGATGCCGTCATCCACCGCGATGGTGTTGAACTCCTTGGCGACGCCGCCGGCCTTCTCGATTTCGCGCGCGACGAGCTGGCCGAGATCCTTCAGATGCACGTGGCCGGGCACGAACTGGGTGAACGAATTGACCACGGCAATGATCGGCTTGCCAAAATCCTCGTTCTTCATGCCGGTAGCGCGCCACAGGCCGCGGGCGCCCGCCATGTTGCGGCCGTGGGTCGTGGTCCGGGAGCGATAGGCGGGCATGGTCTGTCCTCTTGGGAAGCGGAAGGTGGTCTTTTAGACGGTGAACTCTATCGATCAAAGTGCCTTGGCGCAGGGTCGCCATGCGCGGGGCCAACCCAAATCGGGACAGCGCCGAGGCGCCCCTGCCCCGGCTACCGCTAGACGATCTCGCGCGCGCGAAGTTCCGCGATCGCCTTCGCGTCATAGCCGAGCGAAGCCAGCACCTCGTCGGTATGGGCGCTGAGCACAGGCGCCATACGATCCAGCCTGCCGCCGCCATGGGCGAGCTGAAAGCCGCTGCCGGCAAAACGCAGGCGTCCATAGGGCGTATCGAGTTCCTGGATGGCGCCGCGCGCCGATATCTGCGGGTGATCGATCACTTCCTCGACCTTCCAGATGCTGGCGCAGGGCGCGCCGGCCGCCTCCAGCACCTTTTCCCACTCGCGCGGGTCCTTCTTCGACAGCGCTTCCTCGATGATGGCGCGCAGGGCCGGCTCGTTTTCCTGGCGGGCGAACCAGTCGACGAAGCGCGGATCCTCCAGCGCGTCGGCGCGGCCGAGCGCCGTCATCAGGGCGCGGTATTGCTTCTCGCTATTGACCGCGAGCAGCAGATAGCCCTCGCCCGCCTTGAACAGATTGGCGGTCGGCCTGCGGCTGACGGCCTGGTTGCCGGAGAGCTGCTGGCGGTGGCCGGCCACCGAATAGTCCGCCACCTGCCCCGACAGAAACGCCAGCGTCGCCTCGAGCATGGAGACGTCGACCAGTTGCCCCTTGCCGGTGTGGGTGCGCTGGAACAACGCGCTCGATACGCCGAACGCGGCGGTCGCACCGGACAATACGTCGCAGACGGCAAAGCCGGCGCGGGTCGGCCCGGTCTCGGCGTGGCCCGTGATCAACATGATGCCCGACAGCGCCTGGATCTTGCCGTCATAGCCGGCGCCCAATCGTTCCGGGCCGGTTTGGCCGAAGCCTGAAATGGCGCAATAGATCAGCCGAGGGTTGATCGCCGAGAGTGCGGCATAGCCGATGCCGAGCTTGTCCATCACGCCGGGGCGAAAATTCTCCATCACCACGTCGGCTTGCGCGGCGAGCTGCTCGACGATCTTGATCGCCTCCGGCCTCGAGAGATCGAGCGTCAGGCTGCGCTTGTTGCCGTTGATCGCCTGCCAGCCGGGAGCGAGGCCACGGTCGGCCCATTCGCGGCTCAGCGGCGTCCGCCGCATGTCCTCGCCTTCGCGCCGCTCCACCTTGATGACGTCGGCGCCGAGCAGTGCGAGCTGGTAGCTCGCATAGGGGCCGGCCAGCACCTGCGTGAAGTCGAGAATCTTCACGCCTTCGAACGGTCGGGTCAAACGGACGTCCTCCTGATCTTTTTGTTTTCCCCTCTCCCCTTGTGGGAGAGGGTGGCTTCGCGAAGCGAAGACGGGTGAGGGGTTCTCTCCGCGAACACAGAATGCGCGGTGAGATACCCCTCATCCGGCGCTTCGCGCCACCTTCTCCCACAAGGGGAGAAGGAGAAGAGCGTCACGCCGCCCGGTTGCCGCGTGCGATCTCTTTCTGCTTGTCGAACTCGGCGCGGCGCTGCGCCAGTTCTTCCGGGCTCATCTGCGCGACGTTATTGTAGTCGAGCTTCCAGGAGGCATCCTCGCTCCAGCGCAGCGGCGACTGCATCGTGGTGCGCGCGCCGGCGGCGGACTCCAGGAGCCGCAGCGCCAGCTCGAGCGTCAACGCCTGCGAGTCAAGGTCATGCGGCTTGCCGGCGGAGTTGCCGAGCGGGAAATCCGAAAACAAAAAGCGCGGCGCGGCGGCGTGCTCGACGATGTCCTTGGCGCAGCCCATCACGACGGTGGGAACACCATTGGCTTCGAGATGACGCGCCACCAGCACGGAGGTCTGGTGACAGACCGGACAGTTCGGAACGATCACAGCCACATCGACCTTGTCGGCCTGGCATCGCGCGAGGATTTCCGGCGCATCGACGTCGATGGTGACGCGATGGCTGCGGTTGGTCGGCGCGCCGAAGAAGCGCGGCGCCACCTCGCCTATCCGGCCCCATGCTGCGGCTTTCAGAAGCTGCGGCAGCGGAAACCAGGTGCCGCTGTCGGTCGCGGTGGTGTGCTTGCGGTCGTAGCCGATGTGCGAGATGCGCAGCCGTTGTACGCGGCGCCCGGGCCCTGATCGCCCTTGCTGGGATCATACTTCGCAGCCGTCGTGACGATGGTGACGCGCGACTGCGCGAGCGGCTTCTTCAGCGGCTGAAACGGCGCATCGACATAGTGCGCCCAGCGATAGGGCGTCGTGTAGCCGATCGCCGCGTAATAATCGCGCGTCCGCTGCATGTAGGGGACCGCCGAATCGTGGTCGGGCGCAAAGCCGAGTTGGTCGTCGAGGGGGCCGGACATTGTTGTGTCTCCTGCGTTTCCACGCGGCCGTGACGCGGCCGTTTCCCGGGAGGCTAGTGATTTACAGCCGCCTCCTCAACCGTCGAAATTGCATCGGACCCGCGCAGGACACGCTGCAGAAGATGCCGCAGGGTGGGCAGAGCCACCGGGTCGCGCGAAAGCGCGCCCGATGACAGGCTCCGCGTGCCACCATTTTGCGGCGGATTTGGCGGATGGACGGTGGGCACGTCGCTTGCGCTCCTCTGCCCACCCTACGGGACTTGCGGCGTGATCGTAGCGCCAGCGACATGCGGGGACAGCGGCCCCGGGGTCGCTTCGCTCGCCCGGGCGACGGTCCTGCTGCGTCCAGATCTTCCTCAGTCCGCCATTTCCAGTTCGAGCCGGGCGTCTTTCCTGGTTTTTGCTTCCGATATTTCGATACAGACTTTCTCAACCCAGGGCATTGAGATAACCGAACAGGCGGTCGTAGGTATGACCGGCAAAATGCCCGCGCAAAAGTTTTGACACATCCGGTTGAGCCAGACCGAGCAGCGATGCGGCCTTGGCCTGGGTCAGGCCCTTTGATTTGATCCGAGCGGCAATGCGCAGGACAAGATCCGCCTTGATGGAGTGTTCGGCAGCATTGGGAAGATCGATATCCGCGAACACGTTGCCGCTGCTCTTTGTAACTCTGACTTTGTTTTTCATTCTCTCTCCGCCAGGCTCTCGGCTTCCTTCAAGCTGCGCCTGATCTTGTCGATTTCGGTTTTCGGAGTCGACGCCCTTTTTGGATTAGGCAGGATCGCGCGCCTTCACCGCGCGGCTGAAGGCCGGACGGCATTGCACGATTGCTGCGTGCTGTAGATCACACCTGAACGCCGGTTCATAAAAATCCCTCGAACTTTCTCCGTACAGGGCGCGTCTCAAAGTCATGTCAGGCAATCACGCCTGAAATGGAGAACACCAATGTTTCGCAAGATTTCCCTCGCTGCCGCAGCGGCTCTCGCTCTGACCGCGGCTGCGGTCGCTCCGGCGTCCGCCGGCGGCAAGCATGGCGGCCATGGTCACGGGCATCACGGCCATGGCCATCATGGTCATCATCATGGACATGGTCACTGGGGCCATAACCACTTTGGGACATCGTTCTATGTCGGCGGAAGCTGCTACAAGACGGTCTTCACCAAGTACGGCCCGCGCACCATCAACGTCTGCGACCGCTACTACTGAGCGCGCATAGCCAGGCGTTAAGCGCTAAGGGCCCCGGCCAACGGCTGGGGCCTTTCCTACGTCAGCGTGCAGCGGCGGCTGAAAATGTTTTCGATGTTCTAGACCCCCGCGACCGACGACCAGAGGTCGGCGAGCTTGCGCTTCATCTTCTGCCTTCGCGTCAGGGGCGCGGCCACTTCCTCATCCTCGGGCAAGCGAAGGCCGACCACGTTGACGCGGCCGCCGCTGATGCTGCGTGCGACGAGAACGATCGGATCGAGCACAAGCTCGGCGCCTTCCTTCGGCGCGTGATCGAGATGAATGTCGAAGTAATCCGAAAGCGTCAGCTTCGCCTGCTCTTCCTCGGCCGATACGCCGTAGATCTCGGCCAGTTCACCGAGCGTGTGCTCGCCCGAGACCATGAAATCGCCGAGCAGATGGGGATCGGGCGCCGAGCTCGGCGCCATGTCGACAAAAAAGCGGTCCAGCGCCTCGGCCTTTTCCGGCGGCGCCAGCAAATAGATGTAATCGCCGGCCGCGATCGGATCGGCCTCGGCGGGTGACAGAATCCGCTGATCGCGGATCACCAGCGTCGGTTTCGACCATGACGGAATCAGGCCGCGCCGGAAATACAGGCTCTTCGGCCGTACCGAGTAGCCGACCAGTTGCTGTTCGAGCTGGCCAGGCAGATCGAGCTCGACGCGCCGCGGGGCGCGGTCCACGCGCGGCAGTGCCACATGCAGCAATCGCGCCGCTGGCCCCAGCGTCCAGCCCTGCAGCAATAGCGATATGACCACCACGACAAAGGCGACGTCGAAATACAGATAGGCCTTGGGCAATCCGACCAGCAACGGGATCGAGGCGAGGAAGATCGCAACCGCGCCGCGCAGGCCGGTCCAGGCGATGAATATCTTCTCCCGCCAGTTGAACCGGAACGGTGCCAGGCAAAGCAATACCGCGAGCGGCCGCGCCGCCACCATCAGCACCACCGCCACGAGCACGGCCGGAACGACGCTGTCGAGCAAGCGCTGCGGTGACGCCAGAAGCCCGAGCAGGACGAACATCACGATCTGCGCCAGCCAGGTCGCGGCATCGAGGAACGTCACCACCGAATTATGCGCCCGCGTCGGCCGGTTGCCGATGATGATGCCGGCGAGATAGACCGCGAGAAATCCCGAGCCGTGCGCCATCTGCGCCGCGCCGAAGATCACCAGGGCAGCGGTCGCGACAAAGGGCGCATGCAGGCCCTGCGGCAGCGGCATGCGATTGAGCGCCACCACCACCAGACGGCCCCCGATCACCCCCGCGACGGCGCCAAGCAGGCCTTCGCGCGCGAACTCCATGGCGACATCGCCGGGCGAGCTTTCACCGATCGTAATGAACTTGACCAGCATCAGCGTGAGAAAGATGGCGAACGGATCGTTGGTGCCGGACTCAGCTTCCAGGGTTGCTCCGACACGCGGGCGCAGGCGCAGGCCCTGGGTGTGCACGAGCAGAAACACCGCCGCGGCATCGGTCGATGCGACCACGGCCCCGACCAGGAGCGACTCCGTCCAGTTCAGATCGAGCGCATATTTGGCAGCCGGCGCGGTGATCAGGGCGGTAACCAGCACCCCGATGGTCGCCAGCACCATCGATGGCGCGAGCACGGTGCGGATGCTTTGAAACTTGGTCCGCAAGCCGCCGTCGAACAGGATCAGCGCCAGCGCCACCGAGCCCACCAGAAAGGTCGTGCGCACGTCGTTGAAGTGGATCTGGCCCGGGCCGGTGTCGCCCGCCAGCATGCCGATCACAAGGAACACCAGCAGCAGGGGTGCGCCGAAGCGCAACGCGAGCAGGCTCGACAGGATTCCGGCCATGACCAGAACGGCGCCGAGCAGAATGGCTATGCTGACCTGGTCGAGGGATGCCATTTCGCGGGAATTGAACCTTCACAAACAAGAGCAAATACTTGCACTTGCATCCTTATCGTTGCCACAGTTGAACGCCAACCCCATTTCTGCGAAAGCGGCACTGTGCCCGATTTCAAGGGCCTTACGCGCTTCACCGGGCCCGTGTATCGATGGGCCTGTGTATAAGTCATTCGCCACTTACCTGTGGAAATCTGTCCCCGTTCGAATCCGAATTGCCTGGACTGCACCTGACGAGATTTGCCGATGGAAATGGCCCCGAAAGAGATCATGGAGTTTCTGCAATCGACCGCGAGATCGGTCGGTGCGGAGATCGCTTCGCCATGGTTCTATCTGCAGTTCGGGCTGATCCTGGCCGCCGCAGGGATCGCCTATGCGGCGGATGCGGCGATCCGCGCGCGGGTCGACATGACGTCGCTGGCGATGCGCTGGCCGCTGCCGCTCCGGCATTTCGCCCGCGTGCTGGTCGGCAGCGCGTCGACCGCGATATTTGCGGTCATCGTGATCGCGGAACGAATCGTGATGTACCACACGACGTGGCCGAGCCGCAGTTACCTGCTGATGGTGGCCGCCAAGCTGGCACTGGCATGGCTCGTGATCCGGCTCGTGACCTCGGTGATCCGCAACACCTTCATCGTCAAGCTGGTGTCGGTCACGGCATGGTTCATCGCGGCGCTGAGCATCCTGGGCCAACTCGATCCGGCGGCGGAAACGCTCGACTCGTTTGCGATCGAGATCGGAGGCCTGCGGCTGACGCCGCTGCTCCTGATCAAGGCCGGCGCGCTCCTGATCGCGGCACTCTGGCTGACCAACATCGCCAGCAACTTCATCGAAAGCCGGATTACCCGCGCCAGCGACCTGACGCCGTCGGTCCAGGTGCTGCTGATCAAGATCATCCGCATCGGCCTGATGGTGGTGGCGATCGCGATCGCTCTCGGCACCGTCGGCATCAACCTCTCGGCGCTTGCGGTGTTTACCGGTGCGGCCGGCGTCGGCATCGGCCTCGGCCTGCAGAAGATCGTCGCCAATTTCATCTCGGGCATCATCCTGCTGGCGGACAAATCCGTGAAGCCCGGCGACCTCGTCACCATCGGCGACAGCTCGGGCCGGATCAGCGCGATGAAGACGCGCTATATTTCGGTGGCCGCCGGCGACGGCCGCGAGTTCCTGATCCCGAACGAGGATCTGGTGACGCAGAAGGTCGTTAACTGGACCTACACCGACAAGAACACGCTGGTGAAGGTGCTGTTCAGCACCAATTACGACGCAGACCCGCGCGCCGTCTGCAAGCTCGCCATCGACATTGCGGCCGCCGTGCCGCGCGCCATCAAGAGCAAGCCGCCGAACTGCATCCTCACCGAATTCGCCGAGGCCGGGATGAAGTTCTCCCTGACGTTCTGGATCCCCGACCCCGACGGCCTGGACAGCATCAAGAGCGAGGTGATGCTGGCGCTGTGGGACGCCTTCAAGCGCGAGGGCATCCGTGTTCCCTATCCGGTGCGCGAAATCCGGGTCCGCGGCGGTGCACTGCCGGTCGAATCCGTTGTGGAGGTATCCGGCTAGATGCTTTTGAAGCCGCGGAGGCCAACCTTGGCTTGCACTGACCGGCCGGATCATTAGATTAGGCCTTCAAATCAGCCATTTCCGTTCCCCGAAGCATGACCCGGCCATGAGCTATATCGAAGCGACAGACACTTCCTTGCGAAAGACCGGCCAGATCAAGCTGCATGGCGCAAGCGGCTTCGCCGGCATGCGCAAGGCGGGCGCGCTGGTCGCAAAATGCCTCGATGACCTCACCGATATCGTCAAGGCGGGCGTCCCGACCTCCGAGATCGACGAATTCGTCCGCAACTTC
>LNFM01002072.1_pt1 | contig 67745 bp, 47 predicted proteins | sample 596031 | NCBI WGS metagenome assembly LNFM01 (sample SAMN04254537, study PRJNA301005) | activated carbon metagenome | isolation source: dual media filters at the Ann Arbor, Michigan drinking water treatment plant | place: USA: Ann Arbor
CGCCGGGCATCACCGGCATGGTCGGGAAATGGCCCTGGAAGAAGTTCTCGTTGATCGTGACGTTCTTGATGCCGACGCAGGATTCGTTCTTCACCAGCTCGACCACTCGGTCCACCAGCAGGAACGGGTAGCGATGCGGGATCGCCTGCATGATCTGTACGATGTCGAGCGTGCCGACCTCGATGGCCTGGGTGGTGTCGTCGCTGGTCATGCCGTCCCGCCCGTCTTGTCGTTCCCTTTGGGCGCCACCTGGCGGCGGAGCCATGCAAAGGCCTTCAGCGTCTCGCGCGCCGGCCAGGCCGGGCTGCCGACCACGTCGATGCCCGGCGGCACGTGGTTCATCACGCCCGCCTGCGCGCCGACCCGCGCCCCGTCGCCCAGCGTGATGTGCCCGGTGATGCCGGCCTGGGCCGCGATCACCACGAAGTCGCCGAGTTCCGAGGATCCGGCGATACCGACCTGCGCCACGATCACGCAACCGAGACCCGTCTTCACGTTGTGGCCGACCTGCACCAGGTTGTCGAGCCGCGTGCCCGGACCCAGCACGGTATCGCCGCCGGCGCCGCGGTCGACGCAGGCATTGGCGCCGATCTCGACGCCGTCGCCCAGCAGCACGCGCCCGACCTGCGGCACCGTCACATGCTGGCCCGCCTTGGTGGTGACGAAGCCGAAGCCCTCGTTGCCCACGCGCGCACCCTCGTGCAGCACCACCCCCGTGCCGGCGATGCAATGCAGCAGGCTGGCATGGGCGCGCAGGATGGAGCCCGCCCCCAGCACGCAGCCCGGCCCGACCACGGCATGGGCGTGCAGGATGCAGCCAGGCCCGATCTCGGCCCCCGCGCCGACCACCACGAAGGGGCCGATCTCGCACCCCGCCCCGATGGTTGCATCTGCGGCGATGGCAGCAGTCGGGTTGATGCCCGGCACCGGTGCCGGGCGGGGGTGGAACAGCGCGGCGACGCGCGCATAGGCGAGTTGCGGTGCATCGACCACCAGCGCCACGCAACCCGCCGGCACGGCGGCCTCGGCGTCTGCGGCGACCAGCACGGCGCCGGCGCGGGTCTCGCGCAGCGCGGCGACATGGCGGCGCCCCTCGCAGAAAGCGATGTCCTGCGCCCCGGCCAGGGTGAGCGGCGCCACGCCCGCCAGCAGCCGCCCGTCATCGACGCCCAGGCTTGCACCTGCGGCTTCGGCGATGGCGGCGAGGCTCAGCGGGCCCCGCGCGGGAAAGAAGCGCGGATCGGCCCCCACGCTCAGTTCCGCCGCGGCGGCTGCGCACCACCCGGGCGCGCCGGCGCCTGGGCCGGCCGCGCCGGCGTCTCGCCGGCCTCGGGCGGCAGCGTCACGCTCGGGATCATGCGGTTCAGCTGCGCCGCCACTTCCTCGGTCAGGTCGAACTGCGGCTCGTTGAAGATGACCAGCGGGCGCGGGATCACGATGTTGACGCTGCGGCTGGAGGCGACCTGTCGGATCACCACGCCCAGCGCCTGCTCGATCTCGCGCAGCGCGGTCTGCGCCAGCTGCTCGATCCCGGCGGCACGGTCGCGCAGCGTGCGCTGGCTGTCGGTGATGCGGTCCTGCAGGTCGCGCTCGCGGTTGCGCAACTGCTCGGGCGACAACGAGCCGCGCTCGGCCGCCAGGCGCTGCTGCTCGTCGCGCCAGCGCTGCTGCTCGCGCTGGAGGTCCTCGTTCAGCCGCGCGCGGCGCGTCTCGATGGCCTCGCGCACCTGGGTGAAGGCGGAGGAGACGCGCTGGATCTCCGGCACGTCGACGATGCCGATGACCGCCGCCGGCGGCGGCTGCCCGGGGGCAAGCGGCGGCGGCGTGGGGGCGGGGCGCTGCGCCGGCGCCTGGGCCGGGCGCTGCGGTGGCTGCGCCGGGCGCTGCCCGGGCGGCTGCGCCGGTGCCTGGCCCTGCGGCTGGCCCGGGACAAACCACTGTTGCTGGCCCTGCGCCGCGACGGGCAGGGCGATGGCGGCGCCGATCAGGGCGACGGACAGGTATCGGAACATGTCAGGCAGGATCCTGCTTCAGAAACGGGTGCCGAAGCCCAGGCGGAAGACCTGCGTCTCGTCGTAGGACTTCTTCACCAGCGCCTGGGCAAGGTCGATGTTGATCAGGCCGATCGGGCTGCGCCAGGAGATGCCCACGCCCGCGCCCACGCGCGGCGATGCGTCGTCGCGCACGCAGTTCTGGAAGGTAGCCGGGCAGCCGCTGTCGTTGACGCTGCCGGGCAGGCCGAAATTGCCGCCGGCATCGACGAAGGCGCGGCCGATGAAGCCGAGTTCCGTCGGCAGCGGCAGCGGGAAGCGGAACTCGGCCGAGGTGGTCCAGAGCGTCTGGCCGCCCAGCGCGTCGTTGGTCGAGATGTCGCGCGGGCCCGCGCCACCCAGCGAGAAGCCGCGCAAGTTCTCGCCACCCAGGAAGAAGCGGTCGACGATGCGGGTGTCGCTGTCGCCATAGGGTGCCATGTGCCCAGCGCCGGCCGCCAGCACCAGCACGTAGTCATTGTCACCGAGCAGGCGCTCGAACGGGATGTAGTACTGCGCGTCGCCGCGGAAACGGACATAGGAGATGTCGCCGCCGAGGCCCGCCCAGTCGAGGCCGGCGCGCACCACATAGCCGCTGCGCGGCTCAATCCGGCTGTCGCGCCGGTCGTAGGTGACGGTGGTCGAAACCTGGCTGAGCAGCGTGCGGCCTTCCTGCTCCTGGATGAAGCGTGACGTGCCGGGGTCGACATCCGTCAGTTCACGATCGACCAGCGAGTAGGACCAGGACTGCCGCAGGCGTTCGTTGATCTCGTAGCCCATGCGCAGCGCGAAGCCGGCGCGGCGCTCGTCGTAGCCCGACGTGTCCTGCAGGTTGCGCTGCACGAGGAAGACGTCGGCGCCGGCGGCCAGGTTGCGGTCGAGGAACTGCGGGTCGGTGACCGAGATGTCCACCTGGCTGCGCCGCTGCGCCAGCGTGACGTTCAGGCGCGCATCGACACCGGTGCCAAGCAGGTTGCGTTCGCGCAGGCCCACATCCGCCAGCAGGCCGGCGTCGGTCGAATAGCCGCCGCCGATGGTGAATTCGCCGGTCGCGCGTTCGGTCACCTGGGTGTTCAGGATCACGCGGTCGGGTGCGGAGCCCGGCACCGAGTTGATCTGCACGTCCGAGAAATACCCGAGCGAGCGGATGCGCTCGCGCGAGCGGCGCACCTGCGGCACCACCAGCGGATCGCCCTCGGCCAGGCGGAATTCGCGGCGGATCACGCGGTCCTGCGTGCGGGTATTGCCGGTGATCTCGATACGCTCGACGAAGGCGCGCGGGCCCTCGGTGACCTCGAAGGTGAGGTCGACGCGCCGCGCCTCGCGGTTGCGCACCACGCGGGGTTCGACATTGGCGAAGGGGAAGCCGCGGCTGGCGAGCAATTCGGTCAGCTGCGTGTCGGCGCGTTCCACCGCGTCGCCATCGTACCAGTCGCCGACCGACAGCGGAATCTCGCGCTGCAACCCGGCGGGGTCGAGCCCGCGCAGCGTGCTGGTCACCTCGATGGTGCCGACCCGGTAGCGCGGGCCCTCGTTGATCGTATAGGTCAGGAAGAAGCCGCTGCGGTCGGGCGCGAGTTCGGCTGTCGCCCCGGTGATCTCCACATCCGCGTAGCCCTGGCGCAGGTAGAAGCGGCGCAGCAATTCGCGGTCGAAGGCGAGGCGGTCCGGGTCGTAGTTGTCCGAGGTGGACAGCAGCCGGTACCAGGCCTGCTCGCGTGTCGCGACGATCTCCTTCAGCCGGCTGTCGGAGTAGCTCTCGTTTCCGACGAAGCCGATGCGCGAGACCAGAGCGACATTGCCCTCGGAAATCTCGAAGACCACGTCGACACGGTTCTGGTCGAGCTCGATGATCTTCGGTTCGACGGTCGCGCCGAAGCGGCCGCGTCGCGCGTAGATCTCAAGGATGCGCTGGCGGTCCGTTTGCGCGGCGGCGGGCGTGAAGACGGATCGCGCGCGCAGCTGGGTCTCGCCGCGCAGCACTTCGCTGGTGACGCGGCGGTTGCCCTCGAAGCCGACCCGGTTGACCAGCGGGTTCTCGACCACGCGCACGATCACGCGGTTGCCTTCGGGCCGGATCTCGACATCGCGGAACAGGCCGGTGGCGAACAATGCCCGCAGGCTGCGGTCGAGCCTGTCGGCGTCGGCCGGTTCGCCCGGCTGCACCAGCATGTAGGAGCGTATGGTGTCGGCCTCGATGCGCTGGTTGCCCTGCACCTCGATGGTGGCGACGCGGCCGGGGGCCTGCGCCGAGGACGGGAGCGCCAGCACGAGGGCGGCGAGGACGAGGAGGAGGGTGCGCAGCCTGGACAACGAATCGGCACCTGATCTTGGGTCGTGCGATGGGGGCCGGACACTAGCCGAGGCCCCCCCCCAGGGAAACCCCGGCGAGTCGGTATGTGCCCCCAGGCGCCGGGCACCGCCCTCTGGCAGCTTCGCTGCGCGCGCCCGCACGGGTGCGCCGGGGGCGGCGGACAGGGTGGGCGCGGTCGCGACGTGTGCTCCCGGATCGCTATGCAATCCGCAGGTTTGCTGCCCTCAAGTGCTGGGCGTCCGCTCCGCGGCCCTGGCTGCGCGCCACGCACGGGTGCGCCAGGCGCGACGGCCGGCCTTGGCGCGGCCGCGCCATCAGCGCCGGCGTCGCTGCGCGATCCGCGCGGCCCTGCCCTCAGCCGCCGTCGTTCAGCCGATCAGCCCACTGATCCAGCGCACCACGCCCAACTGCGTCAGGTCGTTCCAGGTCGCGAAGACCATCAGCGTGATCAGCAGGGCAAAGCCGCCGCGGAAGGCATATTCCTGCGTCCGCGCCGTCAGCGGCCGGCCGCGGATCGCCTCGGCCGCGTAGAACACCAGGTGCCCGCCATCCAGGATCGGGATCGGGAACAGGTTGATCAGCGCCAGGTTCACCGACAGGATCGCGATGAACGAGATCAGCGTCAGCACGCCCATCTCCGCCACCTCGCCCGACAATTGCGCGATGCGCAGCGGGCCGCCGATCTCCTCGGACCCGCGCTGGCCGGTGATCATCTGCCACACGCCCGCCAGCGTCTGGCCCGAGACCGAGACCATGTGCCAGGTGCCTTCGACCACGGCGCTGAAGGGGTCGAGCTTCTCGCGCTCGATCGCCCCGCCCGTCACGCCCAGCATGCCGCGGCCGTCATCCGGCCGGGCGACGGGGGTCGCCACCACTGTCATCTCGGTCTCGCCGCGCCGCAGCAGGATCTGGACCGGCTGGCCGGCGCGCGGCTGGATGTGGCGCTGCAGCTGTTCGAAGCGCGCCACCGTCTCGCCGTCCAGCGCCAGGATCCGGTCGCCCGGCACCAGGCCGGCGCGATCGGCGGCCGACCCCGCCACCACGGTCTGCACCGCGGTCGAACCCACCGGCTTGCCATGGACGGCGAAGATGAAGGCGAACAGCACCGCCGCCAGCAGGAAGTTGAAGGCCGGCCCGGCCGCCACCACGATGGCGCGGTCGCCCACGCTTTTCTCATGGAAGCTCTCGCCGGCGCGGAAGCTGCCGGCTTCGGGCTTGGCATCCGAGGGATGCTCCATCCCATGCATCTTCACGTAGCCACCGAGCGGAATCCAGCCGATCCGCCATTCGCAGCCGCGCTTGTCCTGCCAGGACGCGATGGCGCGCCCGAAGCCGATCGAGAAGCGTTCCACATGCACGCCGCGCCAACGCGCCGCGAGGTAATGGCCGAGCTCGTGCACGAAGATCAGCACGCCCAGCACCACCACGAAGGCGAGGATGGTGCGGAAGGGGTCAGGCAGGAAGTCCATCGATCCGTTTCCGTTGGGGCGGGCCGTCAGGCCGCCGCCCGTTCCGCGGCGATCCTCGCCGCCTCATGTCGCGCCGCACCGTCCAGCGCCAGGATGGCATCAAGATCGACCGCGGCCGGTGCACCAAGCCTGAACAGGCATTCCTCGACCACCGCCGCGATGTCGAGGAAACCGAGCCGACGGCCAAGGAACAGCCCGACCGCAACCTCGTTCGCCGCATTCAATATGGTGGTTGCCCCGCATCCCGCCCGCAAGGCCTCCCGCGCCAGGCGCAGCGCCGGGAAGCGCACCGGGTCCGGGGCGAAGAACTCCAGCCGCCCGAGGCCCACCAGGTCGAGCTTCGGCACCGCCGCCGCCATGCGCGCCGGCCAGGCGAGCGCATGGGCGATCGGCGTGCGCATGTCGGGCGAGCCCAGCTGCGCCATCACCGACCCGTCCGAATAATGCACCAGGCCATGCACGGTGGATTGCGGGTGGACCAGTACCTCGACCCGCTCCTCGGGCAGCGGGAACAGGCGCACGGCCTCGATCAGTTCGAGGCCCTTGTTCATCATGGTCGCGGAATCGACGCTGATCTTGGCCCCCATCGACCAGACGGGATGCTTGACCGCGGCTTCGGGCGTGACGGCCGCCATCTGCTCCAGGGGCATGGTGCGGAACGGCCCGCCAGACGCCGTCAGCACGATCTTCTCGACCGTGCGATAGGGGTCGGCGCCGCGGCCGCGCGCCTCCAGCGCCTGGAAGATGGCGTTATGCTCGGAATCGACGGGCAACAGGGTGGCCCCCGCAGCGCGGGCGACGGCCAGCACGATCTCGCCGGCGCAGACCAGGCTTTCCTTGTTGGCGATGGCGACCACGCCACCGCGCCCCAGCGCCGCCAGCGTCGCGGGAAGCCCGACGGACCCGACGATGGCGGCCATGGTCCAGTCGGCCGGGCGGGACGCCGCCGCGACCACCGCCTCCGGCCCCGCCGCGACCTCGATGCCCGAACCGGCCAGCGCGTCGCGCAGCGCGGTGTAGCAGGCGGGGTCGGCCACCACGGCGCAGCGCGGCGACAACGCCCGGGCCTGGGCCGCAAGGCCCGCCACGTCCCGGTTGGCGACCAGCGCCTCCACCCGGAAGGCGCCGGCCGCCGCCGCTTCCAGCAGCGCCACGGTACTGCGCCCGACCGAGCCGGTGCTGCCCAGGATGGTGACCGATCGCGTCATCGCCAGAGCGGCTGCCCCTGCCCCAGCGCATAGGCCAGCAGCGCGGCGACCGGGGCGGCCGCGATCACGCCGTCCAGGCGGTCCAGCAGCCCGCCATGGCCAGGGATCAGGCTCGATGTGTCCTTCACGTCGAAGCGGCGCTTGATCCAACTCTCCAGCAGGTCGCCGGCCTGCGCCATGACGCACAGCATGGCCGCGACGGCTGCCGCCCGGGATGCCCCCCCGGGGGCGAGCGCCGCTGCCACCGCCAGGCCGACCAGCACCGCCGCCGCCAGGCCGCCGGCCGCGCCCGTCCAGGTCTTGTTCGGCGAGATCGCGGGCGCGAGCTTGGGCCCGCCGAAGGCCCGCCCGGCCATGTAGGCGCCGATGTCGGATGCCGCGACCACGAGGAACAGGAACAGCACATTGGCGCGGCCCGCCTGGTTGTCGTGCCGGAGTTCGATCAGCGCGATGCCGGCGATGCCGATGTACAGCACGCCGGCCGCAAGCCACCCGGCCGGATGCGCCAGACGATCACGCCCGCGCATGCCCGCTGCCGTCCACCAGGTCAGCGCCGCCCCCACCAGCAGCGCGACCAGCGCGGCGCGCGGATGTTCGGCCACGGCCAGGATGCCGGCGGTCAGCACCGCGACGGGCACCGCCATCCCCGGCAGCACCCGGGTGCGCAAGCCGCACAGATGCACCCATTCCCAGGTGAGCACCGCGGCGGCGATGGCGACGAGCACGGTCCAGGTCTCGGCACCCAGCCAGATGCAGGCGAAGGCCGTCGGCCCCAGCACCAGCGCCGACAGCACGCGCTTGCGCAGGTCCCGCCAGCGCTTCGGCGACATGCCGGGGGCGGCCACGTCGCTCAGGACCGGGCCCCGTAGCGGCGTTCGCGGCGGCGGAAATCCTCGACCGCCTCGGCCAGGTGCTCGGCGCGGTAGTCCGGCCAAAGCACATCCTGGAAGACGAATTCGGCATAGGCCGCCTGCCACAGCAGGAAGTTCGACAGGCGCTGTTCGCCCGAGGTGCGGATGATCAGGTCCGGGTCCGGCATGCCCGCGGTCTGGAGCAGGCTGCCGAAGCGGGCCTCGTCCAGCGCCTCGGGCGCCAGGCGGCCCGCCGCGACTTCGCGCGCCGCCTCGCGCACCGCCGCCAGGATCTCGTCCCGCGCGCCGTAGGACAGCGCGACATTCAGGTTCAGCCGGGTGCCGCCGGCGGTCGCCTCCTCCGCGGCGCGGATGCCGCGCACCATCTCCGGGCCGAAACGCGCGTAGTCCCCGATGATGCGCAGGCGCACGCCTTCCTTGACCAGCGTCGCCACCTCGGCGCGCAGGTACAGCCGCAGCAGCCCCTTCAGCGCAGAGACTTCCTCGAGCGGCCGGCGCCAGTTCTCCGAGGAGAAGGCGAACAGCGTCAGCCAGGAGATGCCGAGTTCGGCCGCTGCCTCGACCGTGCGGCGCGCGGCCTCGGCGCCGGCCTTGTGGCCGAGCGCGACCGGCAGGCCGCGCCCCTGCGCCCAGCGGCGGTTGCCGTCCATGATGATGGCGACATGGCAGGGCGCATCGCTCGGCGCGGCGGGCAGGCGCGCGGGCTCGGTCAAGGCGCTCACGCCCCCCGCCCTCCGACCGCCAGGGCCCGTGTGCCGACCACGCTGTCCTCCGCTGCCGCCAGCCCGCGACCGTTGCCGGTCAGACCGTGCGGATGTCCTTTTCCTTGTCGGCCAGCGCGACATCCACCTGCTTCACGTACTGGTCCGTGAGCTTCTGGATCTCGACCTCCGCCTGCTTGACCTCGTCCTCGCTGGCGTCGTGCTTCTTGGTCCAGCCCTTGGCCTGCTCCATGCCGTCGCGGCGCACGCCGCGGATGGAGACACGGGTCTGCTCGGCGTAGCGCGCGGCGGCCTTGGCGAGTTCGTTGCGGCGCTCGGTGGTCAGCGGCGGCAGGGGCACGCGGATGACCTGGCCCTCGGCCTGGGGGTTGAGGCCCAGATTCGCCTCGCGGATGGCGGATTCGACCGCCTTGGTCACCGACTTGTCCCACACCTGCACCGACAGCAGGCCCGGCCCGGCGACCGAGATATTGGCCACCTGGTTCAACGGCGTGACCGAGCCATAGGCCTCGACCCGGATGGGTTCGAGCAGCGCGGGGCTGGCACGGCCGGTGCGCAGGCCCTGGAATTCCTTCTTCAACGTCTCCATCGCGCCATCCATGCGGCGCGTCAGGTCCTGCTTCAGGGCGTTGAAGTCGGCGGCCATGGCGCGGTCTCCCTCAGACGGTGCGAAGAAATCGAACTTGCGGAACACCGCCCGTCGGAACGCCTGGTCTGGTTCGGTGCAGGCAGGCGCGGACGGGCATGCTTTCGCAAACTCAGTGCTGGTGTTCGTGGACGGTGGTGAAGCGGCCCTCGCCCTTCATCACCGCGGTGAAGGCGCCGGGCTCGTGGATGTTGAAGACGATGATGCTGATCGCGGCGGCGTCCATCACGGCCAGGTCGCGCGCCAGCATATCCAGGTAGGTCAGCGAGACGTAGCGCTCGGCATTGGGGTTCTTGCGCGGGTCGGCGGAATAGACGCCATCGACCTGCGTGCCCTTGAGCAGCGCGTCGCAGCCCATCTCGGCCGCCCGCAAGGCCGCCGCGGTGTCGGTGGTGAAGAACGGGTTGCCCGTGCCGGCGGCGAAGATCACCACGCGGCCCTTCTCCATGTGCCGTGTGGCGCGCCGGCGGATGAAGGGCTCGCACACCGACGACATCGGGATGGCGGATTGCACGCGCGTGGGCACGCCGACCTTCTCGAGGGCCGATTGCATGGCGAGCGCATTCATCACGGTCGCCAGCATGCCGATCGAATCGGCCTGCGCACGGTCCATGCCCGATGCAGCGCCGGCCACGCCACGAAAGATATTGCCGCCGCCGATCACCAGGCAGACCTCGACGCCGAGGTTCACCACGCCCTGCACATCCTCGGCAATACGGCGGCAGACGGCGGTATCCAGGCCGTAGTCGCGGGAGCCCATCAGGGCTTCCCCGGAGACCTTGAGCAGGACGCGCTTGTAGGCGGGCTTTTCGCTCATGCTCGGGGGTTCACGCATCCGGTCGGGGTCAGGCGGCGCACCATAGGTGCAGCGCCGGGGCGGCGACAATAAGGCGGGCGGGGCGTCCTGTGGCTGCCGGCACCGGCCGGGCACGGGAATGCGCCATCCGGCACATTCCCGAAGCCGCCCTCACCCCTGCCCGGCCGCCGCGGCGACCTCGGCGGCGAAGTCGGACTGCGCCTTCTCGATGCCTTCGCCGAGTTGGTAGCGGGCGAAGCCGGTCAGGTTGCCGCCGGCCTTCTTCACCACTTCCTTCACGCGGGTCTCGCCATCATGGACCCAGACCTGCTCGAGCAGGACCACTTCCTCGTAGTACTTGCGGATGCGGCCCTCGACCATCTTCTCGATGATCGCCTCGGGCTTGCCCGACACGCGCGCCTGTTCGGACAGCACGTCGCGCTCGCGCGCCAGCGCGGAGGAATCGACCGCGGAGACGTCCAGCGCCTCGGGCCGCGCGGCGGCGACATGCATGCCGATCTGCCGGCCCAGGGTCTCCAGCGCGTCGATCTCCGACGCGCCTTCGAGGGCCACCAGCACGCCGATCTTGCCCATGCCCGGCTTCACCGCCGAATGGACATAGGTCGCGACCGCGCCAGACGAGACATGCAGCCGCTTGGCGCGGCGGATCGACATGTTCTCGCCGATCGTGGCGATCAGGTGGGTCAGCTGCTCGCCCACCGTGCGGTAGGCGGTGCCGCCCTCGACCAGGTCCATCGAACCCGGGTAGCGCGCGGCCTTGATCGCCTCGATGTCATCGCCGACGGTCAGCACCAGTTCCGCGACCGATGCGCAGAAGGCCTGGAAGTGCTCGTTGCGGGCGACGAAATCGGTCTCGGCATTGATCTCGACCATCGCGGCCGTGCGCGGGGCGGAGGCGACCGCCACCAGCCCTTCGGCGGCAACGCGGCCGGACTTCTTGGCGGCGGCGGACAGGCCCTTCTTGCGCAGCCAGTCGATCGCGGCCTCCATATCGCCGGCCGCCTCCACCAGCGCCTTCTTGCAATCCATCATGCCCGCGCCGGTCTTCTCGCGCAGGTCGCGGACCATCGCCGCAGTGATCTCGGCCATCGGAATGCTCCGTGGTTGCCTCGTGGAAAGTCGGGAACCGGGGCCACGCGGGCCCCGGCGGGGTGTCAGGCCTGGGGCTGCGGCTCGGGCAGCGCCTCGACCGGCGCTTCCGGCAGGATTTCGGGCAGCGCCTCGGGCAAGGCTTCGGGTGCCAGGTCCTCGGCCGCGCCGACATCGACGCCGGACGCCTGCATCTCGGCCGAGATGCCGTCCAGCACCGCCGAGGCGATCATGTCGCAATACAGGGTGATGGCGCGGATCGCGTCGTCATTGCCGGGGATCGGATAGGTCACCCCCTCGGGGTCGGCGTTGGAATCGACCACGGCGATGACCGGGATGCCGAGCTTGTTGGCTTCCTCGATCGCCAGCTTTTCCTTCACGGTGTCGATCACGAAGATGATGTCGGGCAGGCCGCCCATCTCCTTGATGCCGCCCAGCGCGCGGTCGAGCTTGTCCTTGTCGCGCGTGAGCATCAGGACTTCCTTCTTCGTCAGGCCGCTCGTGTCGGTGCCCAGACGTTCGTCCATCTGCTTCAGGCGCTTGATCGAGCCCGTGATCGTCTTCCAGTTGGTCAGCATGCCGCCGAGCCAGCGATGGTTGACGTAGTACTGGCCGCAGCGCGTCGCGGATTCCGCGACATATTCGGCGGCCGCCTTCTTGGTGCCCACGAACAGCACGCGGCCGCCGGCGGCGACGGTGTCGCGCACCGCCTTCAGCGCACGCTCCATCATCGGCACGGTCTGCTGCAGGTCCAGGATGTGGACCTGGTTGCGGATGCCGAAGATGTAGGGCGCCATCCGCGGGTTCCAGCGCCGCGTATGGTGGCCGAAATGCACGCCTGCCTCGAGCAGGGCACGCAGGGAAACTTCACGCATCGCCATGGGGCGAGCCTCCTTCCTCATGTAGTCCGGTTGAGCCTCCGCGGTGCATCCCCCGTTGCCGGGGAGGAAGGGTGCTCCGCGTGCGGATTTGCCGGCCGGGGCCCACCCCGTCCGGCCGGCGCGATATGGCGGAAAGCGGCGCCGGGGGCAAGCCCCGCGCGCTATTCGGGGCGGATGCCGGCGCGTTCGGCGGTGGCGCGGATGGCGGCACGTTCGCGCTCCAGCCAAGCCGCGAAGCCTTCGGGCGTCTGGTCCGCCTCGGCCACGATCTCGGCCCCCAGCTCGGCCTGGCGGGCGCGATAGGCCGGGTCGGCCAGGCCCCGGCGCACGGCGGCCGACAGGGTCGCGACCGCCGGCGCCGGCGTGCCCGCCGCGACCACCAGCCCGGCCCAGGACCCGCCGGTCAGGTTCAGCCCGCCTTCGATCAGCGTCGGTACATCGGGCGCGATCGGCATCCGACCGGCCGAGGACATCGCCAGGATCCGCAGCTGCCCGCCGCGGAACATCGGCAGCACCGTGCTGATCTCGGCCATCACCAGCGGGATGTTGCCCGCCACGACGTCGGGCACCGACACCGAGGACCCGCGATAGGGCACATGCGTCAGGCGGATGCCGGCCGCGGCCATCAGCTGCTCGATCAGGAAATGGGTGGCGCTGCCCTGGCCGGAGGAACCGATGGCGATCTCCCCGGGCCGGGCACGCACGGCGGCCAGGACATCGGCCATGCTGCGCCAGGGGCTGTCGGCGCGCACCGTCAGCGTGACCGGGCTGCGGCTGATCATGGCGACGGCGGCGAGGTCACGCGCCGGGTCGTAGGCGAGCCGCGCCTGGAGCACCGGCGCGTTGGTCAGCGGCCCGTTCGATCCCAGCAGCAGCGTATGGCCATCCGGCGCCGATTTCGCGACCGCATCGGCGCCCACGGTCCCGCCGGCGCCGGCACGGTTCTCCACCACCACCGGCTGGCCCAGCGCGGGCGCCATGCGCTCCCCGATCATGCGCGCCTGCAGGTCGGACGACGTGCCGGCGGCGAAGGGGACGATGATGCGCACGGGGCGTTCAGGGAAGGCGGCGCGGGCGGCGCGGGGCGCCAGCAGCAGGGCGGGTGCGGCGAGTGCCGCGCGGCGGGTGGCCTTCATGGGGTGTTCCTTTCCCGGGACGACGCAGTCTGGCCGCGTTTCGTGTGCCACCGGAAGCCCCTGGCGCCAGATCGGCCCGTCACGCAGCATTCACCACCGCGACGCTGCCGCACCGGGCAGCCTGTGCCGCCCGACGCCCAGGACCCCGCCCATGGACAGCACCGCCCGCCACATCCTGGACCTGTCGCGCCGCGGCCTGCTGCGCGGGGCGGGCGGGCTGGCGGCGCTGGCGGCCCTGGCCCCGGCCGCGCGGCCCGGCTTCGCGCAGCCGGTCTTTCGGTCCTTCCCCTTCACGCTGGGTGTCGCCAGCGGCGAGCCCGCGCCGGATGGCTTCGTGATCTGGACGCGCCTCGCCCCCGAACCGCTGGTCCCCGATGGCGGCATGGTGCGCGCCGCGATGCCGGTGGCGTGGGAGGTGGCCGAGGACCAACGCTTCGTGCGCATCGCGGCCACCGGCACCGCCATGGCGCGGCCCGAACTGGCGCATGCGGTGCATGTCGAGGTCGCCGGCCTGCCCCCCGGCCGGCCATTCTTCTACCGCTTCCGCGTCGGCACCGAGGTCAGCGCGACCGGCCGCACCCGCACCGCGCCCGCACCAGGTGCGGGGATGGACCGGCTGCGCTTCGCCTTCGCCGGCTGCCAGCACTACGAGCACGGCCACTTCACCGCCTGGCGCCATATCGCGGCCGAGCCCGACCTCGACTTCGTCTTCCACTATGGCGACTACATCTACGAATACCGCGGCCGCGTGCCCGGCCAGCCCGGCTGGGGCCCGCTGGTGCGACCGCATCTGGGCGAGGAGATCATCGCCCTGGCCGATTACCGCCAACGCTACGCGCAATACCGGCTCGACCCCGACCTGCGGGCCGCGCATGCGGCGCACCCTTTCCTGCCGAGCTACGACGACCACGAGGTGGACAACAACTGGGCCGGCGACGTCAGCGAGGAGGATGGCCGCGGCCGCTTCCCCATCACGGTCCCGCCCGAGGTCTTCGCGCTGCGCAAGGCCGCCGCGTTCCAGGCCTGGTACGAACACATGCCGGTGCGCCGCAGCGCGATGCCGCGAGGGCCCGACATCACGGCGTATCGCCGCATGGATTTCGGCACCATGGCGCGGGTGCACGTCCTGGACACGCGCCAGTTCCGCGACGACCAGCCCTGCAACGACGGCGTGAAGGCGGCCTGCGCGGAGGTCGCGCGCGCCGATGCGCAGATGCTCGGGACCGCGCAGGAAGCCTGGCTGCTCGGCGGGCTCACGGACAGCCCTGCGCGCTGGAACATCCTGGCGCAGCAGGTGCCGATGATGCGCCGCGTGCTCGGCAGCGGCATCGCGATGGACAAGTGGGACGCCTACCCGGCGGCACGCCAGCGGCTGCTCGATGGCATGGCTGAGCGGCGCACGCCCAATCCGGTGGTGCTGTCGGGCGATGTGCATGTGGCGCTGGCCGCGACCCTCCGCCAGCGGCCCGAGGATGCCGGCAGCGCGCCGGTCGCGACGGAATTCACCGCCACCTCGATCACCAGCGCCGGCGACGGCAGCGAGAGTTCGCCATCCGCCGAGGATACCCTGCGGCGCAATCCGGACATCGCGCTGCATCACGCGCGGCGCGGCTATTGCGTGGCGGAGGCGACCGACGCGCGCATGACGACGGAATTCGTCGCACTGCCCTTCGTCACGCAGGAGGGTGCGCCGCGTCAGACGGCGGCACGCTTCGTGGTGGAGGCGGGGCGGGCCGGCCCGCAGCGGGCTTAGCGGACCGTGCGCGGCAACGCGACCGGGGCGCTACGCCCTACGACCCCACCTTCAGCGTGCTGGTCAGCCCGCGCAGGCAGGCCAGGATCGACAGCGGCGTGATCTTGCCGGTGCGGGGGTTCTCCTCGCTGGGCACGTTCTCGATGGTCATGGTCAGGCGCGCGCTCGCGGCCTCGACACGGATGGTGTGCTGGTTGCGGGTCTGGGCAGGGTCGGCCCAGATCTCGACCATGGTGCGCTCGGGGCCGATGCCGGCCAGCGCCAATGCGGCGGCCACGTTGACGTTGGCCGGGAAGCCCTGCGCGGCATCGAAGGCATTGCCCTTGAAGATGCGCGTGGGCGTGGTGATGGCGAGCACGTCGATGGCGTTCTGCTTGAGGTAGGGCGCGCCCTCGAGGCCACGCGGCGGCTTGCGGGTCTCGATCGTCACGCTCTCCACATCGCCTTCCGCCGCCGCACGCACGGCATCCAGCCCGAGCAGCGCGCCGGTGGGCACGATGATGCGCGCGCCGGTGGCCTTCGCACGGTCCACCAGGTGCATGCGCGGCAGCAGCGCGCCCACGCTGGACGGGACGAAGATGCGCCCGGCCTCGATCGCGGCGGTGGCGATTTCCTCGAAGGCGATGGCAGGCGCGGCTTCCACCACCACGTCGCAGGCGGCGAGCTCGGCATTCGAGACCACCATCGGCGGCACGCGGAACGCCCCGACACTGCGCTGCGCCTTCTTGAGGTCGCGCGCGCTGACCGCCGCCAGCCGCAGCCCCTGCACGCCGGCGTCGAGCGCCCGCGCCAGGTGCAGGCCGATCGCGCCGAGCCCGGCGATTCCGACTGTCAGGTCCTGCGCCATCCATCCCTCCGCATCAATGCTGCGCGGCGGTAGCACGGCAGGCGCGCGGTGTCAGCGCGGCGCCGCATCCAGGATCCGGCGCGCGAACACCGCCGAGACGGCGACACCGACCCAGATCGCGGCGGTCACGAAGCGCACGATCTGCCGGGTGCGGTCTTCCTCCATCAGCCCGCCGATGCCGAGGTTGACCACGCCGATCGCGATACCGAGCCAGACGAACAGCGTGAGCTGCCGGCGATGATTGGCGCGGAATGCCTCGGGCGTTCCCCGGTGGCGCTTGCGCACCCAGCCGCCGGCGACCTTCCGCGCCTCGATCGGCTGCCAGATGATGAGCGCCGCACCGCAGACCAGCGCGATGAGCTCCAGCATGCGAACCTCCCCCGGGGTGCCGTTGCGGGATCACACCATGCGCAGGACGCGCCAGCCAGCCCGGAGGGGCGCGAAGCGCGCGGCGGTCCAGGGGTGGCGGCAGCCCGCCGCCGGCAACAAACAGCACAGCCATGCGCCCTGAAGGCTTGACGCGGCCGGGCAGGGCGCACACGAGACGCCCTGCCTCCGGACCCCCTGCCCCATGTCCTTCGACACCCTGCCCGCCCCGTTGCTGGCCGCGCTTTCGGGCCGCGGCTATGCCGAACCCACTCCCGTCCAGGCCGCGGTGCTGCAGCCCGAGGCCGCGGGGCGCGACCTGTTGGTCTCGGCCCAGACGGGCTCCGGCAAGACCGTCGCCTATGGCCTGGCATTGGCGCCCGAACTGATGGGCGATGCCGCGCGGCTGCCGCCGGCCGGCCCGCCCCTGGCGCTGATCGTGGCGCCCACGCGCGAACTGGCGTTGCAGGTGAAGACGGAACTCACCTGGCTGTTCGCGCCGGCCGGCGGGCGGATCGTCTCCTGCGTCGGCGGCATGGACCCGGTGGCGGAGCGGCGGCTGCTCAGCCAGGGCGCGCACATCGTGGTCGGCACGCCGGGCCGCCTGCGCGACCACCTGGAACGCGGCAACCTGGCACCGGCAGCGCTGCGCGCCGTGGTGCTGGACGAGGCCGACGAGATGCTCGACCTCGGCTTCAAGGAGGAGCTGGAGGCGATCCTCGAGGAGACGCCGGCCGAACGCCGCACGCTGATGTTCTCGGCCACCGTGCCGCGCGGCATCGCGGCGCTGGCCCGCGGCTACCAGCGCGACGCGCTGCGCATCGAGGTGGCCTCCGAAGGCGGCCAGCACGGCGACATCGACTACCGCGCCGCCGTGGTTGCGCCGCACGAGATCGAACGCGCGGTGGTCAATATCCTGCGCCTGGAGGACCCGCGCATCGCCATGGTGTTCTGCGCGACGCGCGCGACGGTGACGCGCTTGCAGGCCAATCTGGCCGAACGCGGCTTCTCGACGGTGGCGCTGTCGGGGGAACTCTCGCAGGCCGAACGCAACCGGGCGCTGCAAAGCCTGCGCGATGGGCGCGCGCGGGTGTGCGTGGCGACCGATGTCGCGGCGCGCGGCATCGACCTGCCGGACCTCGGCCTGGTCATCCATGCCGAATTGCCGCGCGACCCGGAGACGCTGCTGCACCGGTCGGGCCGCACCGGGCGGGCCGGGCGCAAGGGGATTTCAGTGCTGCTGGTGCCGCATACGCGGCGCGGGCTGGCGCAGCGGCTGCTGTCGGGCGCGCGGGTAACCGCGGCCTGGGCGCCGGCGCCATCGGCCGAGGCGATCCGCGCGCGCGATGCGGAACGGCTGTCGGCGCAGGCGATCGCGCTGGCCGCCGAGGAGCCGGCCGAGGAAGACCTGGCCGTCGCGCAGGCGCTGCTGGCGGACCCCGCGCTGGCCGAGGGCGGCGCGCAGGCGCTCGCCGCCGCGCTGGTGCGCGTGCTGCGCGCGCCCCTGCCGGCACCGGAGGAACTCACCGAATTCAACGAACGCCCCGCTGCGCGTGACCGCCGCGAGACCGGTCCGCGCGCCGCGTACGAGTCCGGCCCGCGCGAGGCCCCGCCGGAGCGCGAGCCCGGCGGCCAGGAAGGCATCTGGTTCCGCATGGATGTGGGCCGCAACGGCAATGCCGACCCGCGCTGGCTGCTGCCCTTCCTGTGCCGGCGCGGCCATGTGACGCGCCAGGAGATCGGGCGCATCCGCATCCTGGGGCGCGAGACGCAGTTCGAGGTCGCGCCCTACGCCGCCGCCCGCTTTGCCGCCGCGGCGCGCCGCGCCGAAGGCGAGGACGCGCACATCAAGGTCGAGCCCATGCAGCCGGTGAAGGGGCCACCGCGCCTGTCGCGCCGGCCCGAGGCCGCCAGGGCCTATTCAGGCCCGGCGGAACCGCCCGGCAACGCGGACGGCGCGCGGAAACCAGCGTCTAGACCACCGGCGAAGCCCCGCCATCCACGTTGATGGCGGTGCCGGTCACGTAGCCGCCCATGTCGGACGCCAGCAGCAGCGCCATGGCGGCGAATTCCTCGGCCTTGCCGATGCGCCCGAGCGGGACCGGCTTGCCCTGTTCGGCCTTCCAGTCTTCCCAGGTGATGTTGCGCTTTTCCTGCGCGTGACGGCGCACCCACTGGTCGCTCTCGATGATGCCGACCAGCATGGCGTTCACCAGCACGTTGTGGGGCGCGAATTCATTTGCCAGCGCCTTGGTCAGCGCCATGCCGGCGGCGCGCGAGACGGAGGTCGGCGTGCTGGTCGCCTTGGGCGCCTTCGCCCCGATGTTGAGCACGTTGATGATGCGGCCCCATTTGCGGTCGCGCATGCCCGGCAGCACGTGGCGGCACAGCCGCACGGCAGCGAACAGCTTGAGGTCGAGGTCGTCCTGCCAGAGCGCGTCGCTGACGTCCAGGAACGGCCCGCGCTGCGAGGTGCCGGCGTTGTTGACCAGGATGTCGACCTGGCCGAGCGCGCGCAGGGCGCCGTTGTAGGCCTGCTCGCAGCCCTCGACGGTGCGGATGTCGCAGGCGATGGCGACCACCTTGGCGGTGGGGGCGGCTTCGCGGATCTCGGCCTCGCCGCGCGCCAGGGCCTCTGCCCCGCGGGCGACGAGGGCGACATTGCCGCCGGCCTGGGCGAAGGCCTTCCCCATCGCGAGGCCGAGGCCCTTCGAGCCGCCGGTGATGAGTGCGCTTCGGCCGTTGAGTGACAATTGCATGGATGGTTCCCCTCTTGCGCCGGCCATCCTGCCGGCAACCGAGGACCGAGCGGAGAATGCGATGAGTGCTTGAAAGCTGTGGCGCGAGTCGTCTAGCGTTGCGTTGGTACGCCGATGTGTGCGGCGTCCTCGTGTTCCTGTTGTCGATCCGGGCGATGGGGTGAGGCGGCATAAGCCGCGCAGCGCGAGGGCTCCAGGATTGAGCGGCTCACTGGGCCGCATCTTCACGCACTCTCGCTCGGATCGGCCATGACCAATTCCAGGACAATCGCTTCACTTCGTGAACAGGCCGCACGTCGTCAGGACGGGCGCTGCTGTTACTGCAATCGACACCTCTGGCTTCCGCCCAAGGAGACCGAGGCGGCGTTTGCGCAGCGCCAAGGACTAACGTCGCGCCAAGCGCGCGCTATGCGATGCACCGCCGAGCATCTTGAGGCGCGGTGCGACGGAGGGCGGGATACGCCCGACAACATTGCTGCGGCTTGCCTCACCTGCAACCGACGGCGGCATGCGCGGCGCAACCCGATGTCGTGGCAGGGATTTCTTGCCTGGGTGCGCCGCCGTCTCGCACGCGGCAGGTGGCATTCATGGGATGCGGCCGACGAAGCAGGGGTAGGCGCATCGCGATCCGAATAAGCCGGCCCGCATGAGGGGCGGCCTCCGCCAAGCGAGGACGGGGGGGTGGGGCGACCAACGGGACTCGAACCCGTGACATCCAAGACCACAACCTGGCGCTCTACCAACTGAGCTATGGCCGCCACCGAGGGGGCGGCCTGCCCCGTCAACCGTGAGCCTGGATGCATGGCTGCCGCGCACCATGGCCCCCGTTGTCGGGGCCCTGCGCGCGGTGTCATGCTGAACCGATCGGGAGCCCCGCATGACCCTGTCCTCCGCCGCCAGACGCGCAGCCCTGCCCGTGGCGCTGCTGATCGCCTGCGCGGTCGGCGCCGCCATGCTCGCCAGCGGGTTGCGCGCGTCCTTCGGCCTGTTCCTCGCGCCGATGACCGAGGCGCATGCCTGGACCGCCTCGGGCTTCGCCTTCGCCATCGCGCTGCAGGTGCTGCTGAACGGCGTATTTCAGCCGTTCATCGGCCAGGTCGCGGATCGCCTCGGCGGCCGGGCGGTGATCATCGGCGGCGCGCTGCTCTATGCCCTGGGCATCCTTGGCATGGCGTTCTCCTCCAGCCTGGCGCTGTTCACCTTCTTTGCCGGCGTGATGCTGGGGGTGGCGGTCTCGGCCGCGGGGATGCCCACCATCATCGCGTCCATGACGCGCATGCTGCCGGAGGACAAGCGCGGGCGCGCCGCCGGGCTCGGCACGGCGGGGAGCTCGGCGGGGCAGTTCCTGGTGGTGCCGTTGGCGGGGTTCGGCATCTCGGGCTTCGGCTGGCAATGGGCGATGGTCGCCATGGCGGTGGCGGCGCTGGTCATCATCCCGCTGGCCCTGCCACTGTCCGACCGTCCGGCGCCGGTGGCGGCGAACGCCCCCGCAGCCAACACCGAGACGGCGCGGGCCGCGCTGTCGCGCACGCTGCGCGACCCGTCCTTCTGGTGCCTGTTCTTCGGCTTCTTCGTGTGCGGGCTGCACGTGTCGTTCCTGACCGTCCACCTGCCGGGCTTCGTGCATTCCTGCGGTCTGCCGTTGTATGTCGGCGCGGGAGCGATCTCGCTGATCGGCTTGTTCAACATCGGCGGATCATTGCTGTCGGGGGAACTCACCCAGCGCTGGCGGCGGCGGGAATTGCTCGTGTGCATCTATGCCGGCCGCGCGGTGGTGATGACCGGCTTTCTGCTCGCGGAGAAGACCACCACCTCGGTCATGATCTTCTCGGCGCTGATGGGCATCCTGTGGCTGTCCACCATCCCGCCGACGCTGGCGTTGTGCGCGCGCAACTTCGGCACGCGCTGGCTCGCGACCATCTTCGGCCTGGTCTACCTCGGCCACCAGATCGGCGGCTTCACCGGGGCCTTCCTGGGCGGCGTGGTGTTCGATCGCACGGGGGCCTACGACCTCATGTGGGTGCTGGGCATCCTGGCCGCGGTCTTCGCCGCACTGATCCACTTGCCGGTGCGCGACGGGCCGTCGCGCGTGGTGCCGGCGGCGGCCTGACGCGGCTTGCCCAGGCGGCCCTTGTGGGGCCATACCGGGCGCCCAGCGACCGGAGTGCATGCCATGAAGCGCCGATTTGCCTGCAGCCTGATCCTCGCCGCGCCGCTGCTGGCCGCGCCCGCCATCGCGCAGGGGCCGGTTGCGCCGCATGAATGGCTGTTCGGGTCCTGGACCGGCGGCATGTTCCCCGCCGCCGACACCATCGGCCCGCGCTGCACCGCCCAGCCGACCGTGATCTTCACCCGCGACGTGGTGCTGCGCTCCGGGTTGCTCGACCCTGCCTATCGCCAGCGCATCATCGAGACGGTGGTGACGCGCGCCGATGGCGCGACCTTCCGCTTCAGCCCGGTGGTGCCGCCGGGCACCAGTGCGGCGCGCCTGCCGCCCGACATTGCCTTCGGCTGCCCCGCGGGGCCGGACACGCTGGAAGTGCGGCGCGTCGGCCCGGATGAGATCGTGTTCCCGGATTGCCGCGACATGCCCTCCCCGCTGCGCCGCTGCGGCAGCCCAGAACGATGAGCGCCGCGCGCCCCAAGCGCATCGCGCTGATCCACGCGCTGCGCCATTCACCCCCGCCGATCGAGGCCGCCTTCGCCCGCCTGTGGCCCGGCCAGGTGCTGATGAACCTGATGGATGACAGCCTGTCGGCCGACCTCGCACGCGAGGGCTCGCTGACGCCGCGGATGACCGACCGTTTCCTGACGCTGGCGCGCTATGCCGCCGGCACCGGGGCGGATGCCATCCTGTTCACCTGCTCGGCGTTTGGTCCCTGCATCGAGGCCTGCGCGCGCGACCTGGCGCCCCTGCCCGTGCTCAAGCCGAACGAGGCGATGATCGAGGAAGCGGTGACCAAGGGGACGCGCATCGGCCTGCTGGTGACCTTCCAGGGCACCATCCCGTCGATGACCCCGGAATTCCCCGCCGGCATCACCGTGGTGCCGAAGGTGGCCGAGGGCGGGCTCGCCGCGCTCGATGCCGGGGATGTCGCGACCCATGACCGCCTGGCCGAGGAAGCCGCGCGGGATCTCGCGGATTGCGATGCCATCGCGCTGGGGCAGTTCTCGCTGGCGCGGGCGAAGGCGCTGGTGGAACGCGCCACCGGCAAGCCGGTGCTCACCACGCCGGACAGCGCGGTGGTCAAGCTGAAGCGGTTGCTGGCCGCCTGAGCGGCCGCGCGGGTGGCGCCGCGGCGCCCCCGCCGGTTCTACCGCTTGCCCCAGGGCGACGGCGCCGACCCGCCACCCTGCGCCGGCCCCTGCCACCAGGGCGCGGGCGCGGGCGCAGCGCCCGGGGCGACCTGGATGGTCGCGTCCGAGGCGTCCTGCTGCGCCCAGGATGGCGTCTCCTCGATCGCCGCTCGCGCGATCGGCCCCGGATCCCGCCCGCCGGCGAACTTCACCAGCGCCTCGACGCGCGAGCCGATCGGCGGATGCGTCGCCATCAGGGAGGACAGCGCGCTGTCCGAGGCATCCTCGAGGAACAGCGCGCGGACCTGGGGCGAGACCTCCGGCATCTCGGCATTGCCCTCGACCTTGCGCAGCGCCGAGATCATCGCGTCAGGGTCCGAGGTCAGTTCCACCGCCCCGGCATCGGCCAGGAATTCGCGGTTGCGCGACAGCGCCATGCGCAGCGCGGTCGCCAGCAGCCACGCGAGCGCGATCATCAGCACGCCGATCAGCGCGACCCAGCCGCCATTGCGGGAATTCGTGTTGACGCGCCAGCCGCCGCCCTCCTGCGTCGTGCGCCCGGCGCGCGCGATCCGTCGCCCGCGCGTCATGGAATCGAAGCCGAGTGAAATCACACCCACGAACACGGCGGCGATCAGCCCGAGCCGCGCATCGCCGTTGCGGATATGCGCCAGTTCATGCGCCAGCACCGCGGCCAGTTCCCGGTCATCGAGCGCATTGACCAGCCCGCGGGTGACCGTGACCGCGCCCTTGTCGCGCGTCAGGCCGGCGGCATAGGCGTTCATCGCCTCGGTCTCGATCACCGCCAGGCGCGGCATGCGCATCCCGCGCGAGATGCACAGGTTTTCCAGCAGGTTCCACAGCCGCGGTTCCTCGGCGCGCGTCACCGGATGCGCGCCGGTGGCCCAGTCCAGGATCCTGTTATGCGCCACCCAGGCGATGGCGAACCAGATGATCGCCACCCCCCACGCCATGACGTACAGCCACGGCAGGTTGCGCAGCGTGTCGCGGAAGGCGCGGTCGATGTTGTACTGGTCGGCGGCGAAGATCAGCCCGACGCCGAAGGCCATGATCGCCAGCAGCATCGGGAAGCCCGCCAGCAGCAGCATCGACCGCCAGGCGGTGTTCCACGCATGGGTGCGCAGGCCGAAAGCCTGCATGGCCGGGCGCCTAGAGCATCACCCGCTCAAACGGAATCGTCTGAGCGGATAAGGATGCTCGCAGTGATCTGGAGCGCATGATGTGAGCCCTTGCGAACGGACTGCGTTCTAGAACTTCACCTGGGGGGTGGACTGCACGGCAGCGCGCTCGGCCTCGGGCAGTTCGAAGAAGCCGCGCTGCTGGAAGCCCATCGACTTCGCGAAGAACACCGCCGGCACGCTCTCCGTCATGGCGTTGTATTCGGCGACCGACGAATTGTAGAAGCGCCGGGCGGCGGCGATCTTGTTCTCGATGTCCGACAGCTCGCCCTGCAGCGACAGGAAGTTCTGGTTGGCCTTGAGGTCCGGATAGGCCTCCGACAGCGCAAACAGCCGGCCGAGCGCGGCACCGAGCTGGCCTTCCGCCGGCCCGGCCGCGGCCGGGCCCTGCGCCTGGGCCGAAACCGCATTGTTGCGGGCCTGGATCACGGCATCGAGCGTGGTCTTCTCGTGCGCCGCATAGCCCTTCACGGTCTCGACCAGGTTCGGGATCAGGTCGTGGCGCTGCTTCAACTGGACGTCCACATCCGACCAGGACTGGCCCGTGACCTGCCGCAGCGTGACCAGGCGGTTGTAGATGACCACCAGCCAGACGATCAGCACCACGACGATGCCGAGCAGAACCCATTCCATGACGTGCGGCCCTTTCATTCTCCGGCGACTGGCGCCGGCCTGATCGCCCCGTCCGGGCGGTTCGTTGCTTGCGTCAGCCCCGCCCGCGAAGCCCGGAGCCGGCCCCGACCGGTGGCCCGGTGCTGGAGCCGGCCTCCGCCAGGCTTCAAAAATGCGCCTGGCGACACATTCTCCAACCGGTATCGGAGAGAGACTAGCCGGCGCGGTGCGGGGCGTCAGCCCCCGATGCGGACGACGCTTGCCCTGCTGTCACGCGCTTGTGTATAGTCGAAACGCCTCAATTGTTGGATTTTGACGATCTGTTCACTCTATTTTTTTGTAACATGACATGGATTTTGGGACGATGACGGCTCGAGAGCAGCGGTTCGCCTCGCCGCGGGCAGCGCGGCCGCAACGGACGGATGGCCGGATCGGCCCGCTGGCCCTGGTGCGGCGCGTGCTGTCGCAGCGGCGTGGCGCCTCCGCGTCGGAATTCGCCATCATCGCGGGGCCCTTCTTCATGCTGATCCTGGGCACCTGCGAGGCTGCCTGGCAGTTGGTGACCGGGGCCGCGCTGGACCATGCCGCACTCAAGGCAAGCCGCTTCGGCGGCACCGGGTCCAATTCGATTCCCAGTTGGCAACAGGGCGGCACCCCGCCCGCGAACATGCCGACCTGCCGCAGCACCGGCATCACCTGGATGGTCTCGGCGGCAACCAACCGGCTGATCCGACAGGGTGCGAACCTGACGGTGACCACCGAGACGTGGAACAACCTTGGCGCCGTCGCGGGCGCGGGCGCGCAGAATGCGGGCGGGGCCAGCCAGATCACGTCCTACACGATCCGCTACATGCAGCCCTTCATCACCGGTCCGGTGGCTGCCTCCCTGTGGGGTGGGCCGGGCTTTACCCATCAGACCACGATCGTGATCAAGAATGAGCCCTTCGACACCACGGCCTGCTGAGCGCCGACGCACCGGGGCGCGGGGGCGGCGTGGCGTCGCCGCCTCCGAGTTCGCCCTGGTGGCGCCGCTGTTCCTCATCATTCTCCTCTGCACGGCGGACATCATCCGCGTGTTCCGCGCGCAGATCCGCATGGAAATGATCGCGGTCCAGGTCGGCCAGATCATTTCCCAGTGCAACCGGATCACCCAGCCCGGCGACACCAACGAATTCTGGGGCCACGCGGCGCGCATCGGCGGCGGGTTGGTCGACGTCAATTCTCCGACCGGCGGATCGATGCTGATCACGGCGGTGAGCCTCAACACCGCCACGAACGTCAATAGGCTCGACTGGCGCGTGCGCACCGGCAACGCGACCACGCCAAGCGTGCTGGGATCTGCGGGGGTCGGCGGGGTACCGACGCTGCGCGGCAGCAACAACGCGACCTTCCTCATGCCGACCGGCGAGACGCTCATGGTTTTCGAAGCCAATGCGATCGTCATCCCATGGACGCTGAGCGCAGGGCTGATCGGCACGGCGCTGCCGCGCAACATCTCGGCTGTCACGATGTTCCTGACCCGCGTGTCCGAACCGGCGCGTTTGCGGACGGCCCCCATCAATTCCAACGTTAGGGATTGCACCGCATGAGCGTCTTCCAGGACCGCCGCGGCGCTGTCGCGGCCATGAGCGCGATCGTCATGATCGGCGTGATCGGCTTCGCCGGGCTGGCGATCGACCTGACGCGCATCTGGATGGTCAATGCGCGGCTCAAGACCGCGATCGATGCGGCAAGCCTTGTCGCCGCGCGCCAGATCTCGTTGCCTGCGGCAACCCGCGACGCGATGGTCGAGAACGTCTACTGGGCGAACTACACGCAGAACGGCCGCAGCATAAACTACCTGCAGGCCACCCCCGCCCGCCCAACCATCACGCAGCTCGACGAACAGCGCATCCAGGTGTCGGGGTCGGCGGTCGTGCCGACCACGCTCTTCAGCATCATCGACCGCAGCAACACCACCGTCTTCGACAGCGCCGTGGCCCGTCGGCAGGGCACCGGGCTCGAACTCGCCCTCGTGCTCGATGTGACGGGGTCGATGGCGTCCAACAACAACATCGCGGCGTTGCGGCAGTCGGCGACCGACCTGGTCGACATCCTGTTCGGCGGACAGAACGAACAACCCAATCTTTGGGTCTCGATCGTACCCTACACCGCCATGGTGAACATCGGCGCCGGCAGGACGAACTGGCTGCAACTGGGCAGCCTTGCGGCGGTGGACTACCGGCCCAGCCAATGGCTCGGATGTGTCGAGGCGCGGGCCGGCATCAACTACCCGGCCGGCGCCGACGAGGACGACACGCCGCCGAGCCAGGCCCCGTTCCGGCCGCATTGGTGGCCATCAAGCCGCTACACCCACAGCCTCGATCCGCTTATTCCCGGCAATGTCTGGGTCTATCGTGGCGCCGGCAGCCCGCCGCCGCGCGTGAGCGTGCCGCTGTTCGGCGTCGCGCCCAACGTTGTGCTGCCAACCGACATCCCGGTGAACCGCGGTGACAATGCCTGGATCCCAGGCGCTGGCGGCAACGTCGTTCGCAACGCAACGGCCGCCTGGAGCGATGCGGTCTGGGAGCCGGACCCCGCCAACCCGGGCACGGATGCGCAGGAAAACACGCGCGACAACCAAGGTCGTGGGCCCAATCTCGGCTGCGGCCGCGCCGTGCTGCCGCTGACCCGGCAGCGCCAGCCTCTCATCGACCAGATCAATGCGCTGCGCGCCACCCGCCGCGGCGGCACGATGGCCAATCTCGGGCTGCAACTCGGCTGGGGCACCATCTCGCCCCGCTGGCGCGCCGACTGGAACCTGGCCGAGACGCGCGAGGGGCAACAGCTCCCGCTCGACTACAATACCCGCTTCATGCGCAAGGCCATCGTGCTCATGACCGATGGCGAGAACCAGTGGTACGATTGGCCCGACGGGGCGCCCGGAGCCTGTAATGCGGGCGGCGTCCAACGCTGCGCCAGCGCGACCAACCCGCCTCGCCCGCCGAACGTCCCCATCTGGACGAATACGGTCGATGCGGACCAGAACGCCTATGGTCGATTGGCCAATGGCGGGCCCTTCGGCAACCGCTTGGGCATCGCCAACCCGACCCCGGGCCCGGGTGGCACGGCCGTGACCGACCCGGTGAACGGCATCAACGCCCGCATGGCAAGGCTGTGCCAGGACGTCCGGGCCAACAATCGCAACATCACGGTCTATACGATCGTATTCGTGGCGAACCCCTCGCAGACGGTCCGCGACCTCTATCGGAACTGCGCGAGCAGTGACGAGAACTTCTTCCTGGCGCCGACGCAGGCGGCGCTGCGGACGGCGTTCCAGACCATCGCCGGCCAGTTGGCAAACCTCCAGCTGCTCGAATAGCCCGTCAGGCCGGCAGGCTGGCCAACGCCCGCAGGCCGCCCGCGGGCCGGTTGGCCAGCACAACGTCCCCGCCATGCGCGCGCAGGATGTTGCGTGCGATGGTCAGGCCCAGCCCGGTGCCGCCGGTCTCGCGGTTGCGGCTGGCCTCGAGCCGCTTGAACGGCGCGAACACCGCCTCCAGTTCCGCCTCGGGAATGCCCGGCCCGTCATCCTCGACCGCCAGGCGCACCAACCCGCCCTCGCGGGCCGACAGCGTCAGCCGCGCCGCGCCGCCATAAGACAGCGCATTGCTCACCAGGTTGGCGATCGCGCGCTTCAACGCGATCGGCCGCGCCCGCACGGTCAGCCGTTCCGGCCCCTCGAAGGTGATGGCCTCGGCCAGTTCCGGGCGCGCATCCGCCGCCTCATCGGCCACGGTGCGGCACAGCGCGGCGAGGTCGATCGGCGATGCGGGTTCGGCCGCCGCGTCGTCGCGTGCGAAGGCCAGGGTGGCGGCGATCATCTGCTCCATCTCATCGAGGTCGCTCAGCATCTTCCGCCGCTGCTCGTCATCGTCGAGGAACTCGGCGCGCAGCCGCAGCCGCGTGATGGGCGTGCGCAGGTCGTGGCCGATCGCCGCCAGCATCTGCGTGCGGTCCGCCACGAAACGGCGGATGCGCCCGGCCATGACGTTGAAGGCGCGCGCCGCGGTCGCGACCTCGGACGGCCCGCCCTCGGGCAGCGGCGTCGCGTTGACGTCGCGACCCAGCCGGTCGGCCGCTTCCGCCAGCAGCCGCACCGGGCGCATCAGCCGCGCCACCGCCCACAGGATCAACAGCACCGCGGCCACCGTCATCACCACGAAGGCCGCGAGGAAGGTGGCGGAATGCCAGGGTCGCGGCGGCGGCATCTCGACACGGATGTTCAGCCATTCCCCGTCCGGCAGGCGCAGCGCCGCCTGGAAGCCGCCCGGCGACAACGCGCCGATCCGCGCCTCCCGCGGGCGCAGCCGCGGCGGGCCGGAATTCAGCAGGTCGAGCCGGAACAGCCGCATCACATGCGGCGGCGGCGGGGTCGCACCGGTGCGCACAGAGGGCTGGTGCGCCAGTTCGACGCTCAGCCCCTCCGGCAAATCGAGGTCCGCCAGCATCTGTTCGCGCCGGTCGGCAGGCGCGAGCACCGCGGTGCGCCAGGCGCCGAAGCCGCGCCCGGCGATCTCGCGCGCCTGGATGAAGCGCTGCAGGTCCACGCGGTCCAGCGCATGGATGGTCAGTCCCGCGGCCTGCACCAGCATCAGCGCCAGGATCAGCCAGAACGCGGTGCGCCCGCCGAGGCTCGCCGGCAGCCGGAAGCGTCGGCGCGGTTCAGCCACGCTCCACCGTCGCCGCCAGGACGTAGCCGCCGCCGCGCACGGTCTTGATGAGTGTCGGGTTGCGGCCGTCGTCTTCCAGCTTGCGGCGAAGCCGTGACACCGCGACATCGATCGCACGGTCGAAGGGCCCCGCCTGGCGGCCGCGAAGCAGGTCCATCAGCATGTCGCGCGTCAGCACGCGGTTGGGGCGTTCCACCAGCACCAGCAGCAATTCGTATTCGCCCCCGGTCAGCGGCACCTCGGCCCCTTCGGGGTTCAGCAGGCGGCGCAGCACGGGCTCCAGCGTCCATCCGGCGAAGCGGATGGTCTTGGCGGGCGGCTCCTTGGCTGCGCCCTCGCCATTCGCGCGGCGCAGCACGGCGCGGATGCGCGCCAGCAATTCGCGCGGATTGAAGGGCTTGGCCACATAATCATCCGCGCCGAGTTCCAGGCCGACGATGCGGTCGGTCTCCTCCCCCATCGCGGTCAGGATGACGATAGGCACGTCCGATTGCGTGCGCAGCCAGCGCGCGAAATCGAGTCCCGGTTCGCCCGGCATCATCAGGTCCAGCACCACCAGGTGGTAGCGCCCGAGCGGCCAGGCACGGCGCGCATCGCGCGCATCGCGCGCGGCGGTCACGCGCATCCCCTGCTTTTCGAGGAAGCGGGAGAGGAGTTCCCGGATCTCGCGGTCGTCATCGACCACGAGGATATGCGGTGCGGAGTCCATGCTTGTTACAATAGGGCTTCGCCACGCCGTTGCAGCGGCATCCCGTGTATCGTCTTGTTGCAGGACCCGGAATGGTTGCCGGGCGTTGCATTCGCGGGCCGGGACGGGCTTCGTGCGGGCCATGGCCACACCATCTGTCCCAATACGGAGCCTCGCCCGCCGCCTCCCCCGCGGGCAGTCCTCCTCCGAGGCGGCGGGGGTGAATCCCTCATCCCCTGCCCCCGCCGCCTCCCCTCCCGTACCGGACTGGGCCCGCGCGGCAATCGGCGCGCTGGGCCGTCTGGATGCGGACTTCGCCGGCATCGAGGACCGCGCCGGCCCCCTGCCCTGGCGCCTGCGCGGCCCTGGCTTTGCCGGGCTGCTGCGGACGATCTGCGGGCAGATGATCAGCAACCAGGCGGCGGCGGCGATCTGGGGACGGCTATCGGCCTTGCCGGGCGCGCTGCAGCCTGCCGGATTGCTGGCGCTGGACGACGACGCGCTGCGCGGCGCGGGGCTGTCGCGGCCGAAGGTGCTGCATGTGCGCGCTCTGGCCGGTGCGGTGATCGACGGGCGGCTCGATTTCGCAGCCCTGCGCGATGCGCCGGATGATGCCGCGGTGGCTGCGCTGTCGGCGATTCCCGGCCTTGGCCCCTGGACGGCGCAGGTCCACCTGGTCTTCGGCTTCGAACGGCCCGACGTGTTTCCCACGGGCGACGTGGCGCTGGCCGCCAGCGTCGCGCACCTGAAGTCGCTGCCGGAACGTCCGAAGCCGCGCGCGCTGGTCGAGATGGCGCTGGCCTGGTCGCCCTACCGGTCGCTGGCGGCGCGCTTGCTGTGGCACCACTGGCGCCACGCGACGGGCCGCCCGGCAGGCGAGGCGCCATAGGCCGCGAGGCGCGCGGACCGGCGTCCGGCGGCGAAGGCGGGCCACCGAACGTTCGAGCCGCAAGCCGGCCACGGAGCGTCCCGCCGCCAGCGGGCCAAGGATGATGGACGCGCGCGCCGGCGAATGGTTCCTTCGCGCGCCATGACCCTGCCGCTGTCGCCCCGCATCCTCGCCACCCAGACACCGCCGATCCCCGCCGTGCGCGGCTGGGCGGCACGCTACGACGGCCGCGCCGGGCCGGTGCTCGACCTGACGCAGGCGGTGCCGGGCTACCCGCCGCATCCTGACCTGCTCGCGCACCTGGCCGCGGCCGCCGGCAGCCGTGCGGCGGCCGGCTATGGGCCGATCGATGGCGACCCCGGCCTGCGCGCCGCACTCGCGTACGACATGGCGGGCTTCTATGGCGCGCCCATCGAGACCGCGGAGGTTGCGATCACCTCGGGCGGCAACCTCGCCTTCACCATGACCATGAGCGTCCTGGCGGGACAGGGCGAGGCGGTGATGCTGCCGACCCCCTGGTACTTCAACCACCGCATGGCCCTGAGCGCGCTCGGCATCCCCTGCGTGCCGCTGGAATGCCGTGCCGAGGACGGCTTCACCCCCGACCCCGACCGCGCCGCGGCGTTGATGCAGGGCGTGCGCGCCATCGTGCTGGTCACGCCGAACAACCCGACCGGGGCGGTGTATCCGCCGGCGGTGATCGCGCGCTTCGCGGAACTCGCGCGCGCGCACGGCGCCTGGCTGGTGCTGGACGAAACCTATCGCGATTTCCTCAGCCCGGCGCAGTCGCCGCCGCATGCGCTGTTCGCCGACCCGGCGTGGCGCGACGGCTTCGTGCACCTCTACTCGTTTTCCAAGGCGTATTGCGTGCCGGGGCATCGCGTGGGGGCCATCGCCGCGGGTCCGGGCTTCCGTGCCGAGTTGATGAAGGCGCTGGATACGCTGCAGATCAACGCGCCGAAGGCGGCGCAGGCGGCGCTGGCCTGGGGGGTGGAGGCGTTGCGTGACTGGCGCCTGGCCAACCGCGACCTGATGGCCGGGCGCGCCGAGGCGTTTCGCCGCGCGGCGGCGCAACTGCCGGGCTGGCGGCTCGATTCGCTCGGCGCCTATTTCGCGTATCTGCGCCTGCCGGAGGATGCGCCCGACGCGGTCGCGGTGGCGGAGCGCCTGGCGGTGGAGCGGGGGCTGCTCGGCCTGCCGGGGCCCTTCTTTGGACCCGGACAGGAACGGCATCTGCGCCTGGCCTTCGCCAATGCGGAGGAGAGCGTGATCGCGCAGGTGCCGGCCCGGCTGGTGGGCGCGTGATGCCGGCCTTCGAACGCTATCTCTCGGTCTGGGTCGCGCTGTGCATCCTGGCGGGCATTGGCCTCGGCAGCGTGGCGCCAGCGGCCTTCGGCGCGCTGGCGGCGCTCGAGGTCGGGTCGGTCAACCTGGTCGTCGCCGTGCTGATCTGGTGCATGGTCTACCCGATGATGGTCGCGGTGGATTTCTCCGCCGTCCGGCGCATCCACGAACGCCCGAAGGGGCTGGTCATCACGCTGGTGGTGAACTGGCTGATCAAGCCCTTCACCATGGCGGCGCTGGGCGTGCTGTTCTTCGAATACGTCTTCGCCGGGCTGATCGACCCGGCACAGACCGGGCAGTACATCGCCGGGCTGATCCTGCTGGGCGCCGCACCCTGCACCGCCATGGTCTTCGTGTGGTCGCAACTCACGCGGGGGGACCCGGCCTATACGCTGGTGCAGGTCTCGGTGAACGACATCGTCATGGTGTTCGCCTTCGCGCCGATCGTGGCCCTGCTGCTGGGTGTGACGGACCTGGCGGTGCCGTGGGGGACACTGCTGCTCTCGGTGGTGCTGTACGTCGTGATCCCGCTGGCGGCGGGGGCCGTCACGCGCATGCGCCTCACGCGCGGGCTCGCGGGCGCCGCGGCGGAGGCGGCGGTGGCGCAATTCACCGGGCGGATCAAGCCGGCCTCCGTACTCGGGCTGCTGGCGACGGTGGTGCTGCTGTTCGGCTTCCAGGGGCGCGTGATCCTGGAGCAGCCGCTGCTGATCGCGCTGATCGCCGTGCCGCTGCTGATCCAGTCCTACGGCATCTTCGCCATCGGCTATGGCTGGGCGTATCTGTGGCGCGTGCCCTTCCCGGTGGCCGCGCCCTGCGCGCTGATCGGCACGTCGAATTTCTTCGAACTCGCGGTGGCGGTCGCGATCGGTCTGTTCGGGCTGAATTCCGGCGCGGCGCTGGTCACGGTGGTGGGCGTGCTGGTCGAGGTGCCGGTGATGCTGTCGCTTGTGGCCTTCGCCAACCGGACGCGGGGCTGGTTTCCCGAAGAGTGAAGCCGTTCGTCGCCAGGCGGTGCCTGCCACCGAGACTGCCGCCGCCTGACTTCGTGCCGGAGCCCGCCATGACCGACCGCCGTTCGATCCTGTTCGCCGCCGCAGGTCTGCTGGCGCTGCCGGCGGCGGCGCGCGCCGCGACCACCGCCATCGCGCTGCGCGCGGGCGCGCCGCCGGCGACGATCCGGGCGCGGACGGTCCACACGGATGCCGGCGAGGCCTTCGCGATCGGCTTCACCGGCGCCGGCGCGCCCGAGGGTGAAATCCGCCTGCCGACCTGGTATGGCGATGGCCGCATCCTGCGCGCCCTGCCCATCGCGGGGCGGGCGGTGCTGCTGGCGTCCTTCCAGGGCAATCGCGGCACGGGCGTGGCGCAGAAGCTGGCGGCCGTGATCGGCATGGACGATGCCGGCGCATTGCGGATCCTGGGGATCGAGACCTTGTCCTTCCACGACGCGCAGGTCAGCACCGGCTCGCGCCGGATGGAGGTCGCGGTCGAACCGAGGCCGGAGCGCGACGCGCTGCTGCTGCGCCAGACCACCACCGGGCGCAGTCGCCCGGGGCCCGAACGCACCGAACGCTGGACGACGCGGCTGTCCTGGACCGGCAGCGGCGTGCTGGTGGCGGAGCCGACGCCGCCTGGCGCCGGGGAGATCCGCCGCCGTGTCGATGCGGCTCGGGCGAAGATCGCCGCCATCCTGTCCGCCGCGCCGGTAACCGACGCGACGGCCATCGACTACGACGAGACCGGCATCTGGGCGGTGGGCTACGCCGTGGCGGTTAGCTGAACACGGTCGAGGGCGCCGGGTCGAAGCCGTCGGGCGTGATGCCGCGCGGGCGGATGAAGTCGTAGGGGCCGCGCGGCAGGAACCGGCCGGTGCCGGGTTCGGCCTGCACCGTGCCGTCGCGCATCACGACCTCGCCGCGGCGGATGGTGGCGACCGGCCAGCCGGTGACCTCCATGCCTTCATAGGGCGTGTAGTCGATGGCGTGCTGCATCAGCGCGTTGGTCAGCCGCACCTTCTTCGTCGGGTCCCACAGCGCGAGGTCGGCATCGGCGCCCACCGCGATCATGCCCTTGCGTGGCGCCAGGCCCATCAGCCGCGCGGGGTTGGTGCTGGTCAGGCGCACGAATTCATCGAGGCTGATGCGCCCATTCGACACGCCCTCGCTGAAGATGACGGGCAGGCGCGCGGCAAAGCCCGGGATGCCGTTCGGGATGTCGCGGAATACCGCGTCGGCGCCGTTCTGGCGCTTGCCCTTGTCGCCTTCGAAGGAAAACGCGCAGTGGTCGGATGAGATCACATCGAGCGTGCCGCGGCGGATCATCTCCCAGATGCGCGCGTGTTCCTCGCGCGTACGCGGGGCGGGGCTGCACATGAACTTCGCACCCTCGAAGCCGGGGCGGTCCATGTCGGCGGCCGTCAGGGCCACATATTGCGGGCAGGTCTCTCCCCAGACCTTCACGCCGCGCGCCTGGGCGCGGGCGATCTCCTCGGCCGCCTCGGCGCAGCTCACGTGAAAGACCTGGATCGGCTGGTCCACCAGCTCGGCCAGGGCGATGGCGCGGTGCGTGGCCTCGCGCTCGACGATCGGCGGGCGTGCCCAGGCGTGGTATTTCGGCGCGGTCATGCCGTGCTTGAGCAGTTCCTGCGTACGCCAGTTGATCGCCTCGTAGTTCTCGCAATGCACGGTGACCAGGCAGCCCAGTTCGCGCGCCTTGGTCAGCACGCGCAGGTATTGCGCGTCGGCCAGGTGCAGCGGTTCGTAGGTCAGGAAGACCTTCAGGCTGCGCACGCCCTCGGCCACCACGCGCGGCACCTCCTCATCCATCACCGCATCGGTGGGGTCGGAAATGATCTGGTGGAAGGAATGGTCGAGCATCCCCTTCGCAGCCCGCGCGCGGTAGTCGACGTAGCGGTCCCAGACGCCGAAGCCCTTCCATTGCGGGATGAAGCACACGACGGACGTGGTGCCGCCGGCGAAGGCGGATGCGCTGGCGGTGGCGAAGGATTCCTCGTTGACCGTGACGGGCGGCTCGGCGGCACCCGTGCTGGCATAGCCGCCGCGCGAGGGTTCCTCGATGTGGCAGTGGCTGTCGACGCCGCCGGGCAGCACCAGCAGGCCGTCGGCCTCGATGGTGCGGGCGGCGTCGGTGATGCGTTCGGCGATGGCGACGATGCGGCCATCCTTCACGCCGATGTCGCAGCGCGTGGTGCCGAAGCCTGTCGCCACCTGGCCGCCGCGCACCGCGAGGTCGTATTCCGCCATCACCGCTCTCCTCATGCTGCGCTGCGAAGATTGCGGCGGCGCGGCGGAGGCGGCAAGCCTCAGCGCGGCGTGATGACCAGCCGCATGCCGCCCTTGGGCCGCAGCGCGAGCCGGCAATTCGGCCGCGGCGTGAAGCCTGGCGCCAGCGCGAAGCGGAAGCGGCGGAACAGGATGGCGGCGAAGACCGAGACCTCCGCCATGCCGAAGGCCGCGCCGGCGCAGATGCGCGGGCCGATGCCGAAGGGCAGGTAGGCGAAGCGCGGGCGCTGGCGGGGCGCATCGCCGAGGAAGCGTTCCGGGCGGAAGGCGTGCGGGGCTTCCCACAGTTGCTCGTGGCGGTGCAGCAGCCAGGGCACGGCGAGGACGATGTCGCCCTCCCGCACATCCCAGCGGCGGATGCGGTCGGGCTTCAGCGCCTGGCGCGCAAAGACCGCGACGGGCGGGTACAGCCGCATGGATTCCTGGATGACGGCGCGGGTGAAGGTGAAGCCCGGAAGATCGGCGAAGGCGGGCGGCGCGGCAGGCAGTTCTTCCGCCATGCGGTCCGCCGTGGCGGGGTGCATCGCCGCCAGCATCGCGGTCCAGGTCAGCGTGATCGCCGCGCCCTCGCTGCCGGCGAGGAGAAACATCACCACCTCGTCCAGCAGCGCCTCGCCCGACAGCGACGCGCGCAGCGCGGCCAGCAGCGGCGTGCCGCCATCGGGGCCGGTCGCGTCAAGCAGCCGCGCGACGCGCCCACGCAGGGCGCGCGCCAGGTGCCCAGCGCGCCGGCGCGTGAGCCAGCCCAGCATGTCCGGCAGGCCCAACAGGCCGAACAGGTCCACCACCTCGGCGGCATCCTGGTAGGCGGTGAAGGTCTCGGCGATGATTGCGGCTTCCTCGCGCGCGACGTACGGGCCGAAGACCGACAACAGCAGCACCCGCGTGATGCCCGTGGCGAAGGCCGCGGCGACATCGACGGGGCCCTCGGCGCGCGCGAAATCCTCGACGGTTTCCTCGGCGGCCTGCAGGTACCACGGATGGAACTGCGCGATGCCCGAAGGATGGATCGGCGGGGAGATCGCCGCGCGCTTCGCCGTCCAGTCATCGCCCCAGGCGATGAAGGACGACCCGCCGATCACCGGGCGCAGCGCATCCTCCAGGAAGCGCGACTTGCGCTGGTAGATGGCGTGCTTCGTGACGAACACGTCGCGCACCACCTCGGGCGTATTGGCCACCAGGATCAGCCGCCCGGGCAGGCGCGTCGTCATCACCTGGCGGCGATAGGCATCGGCAGGGAAGATCGACAGCACATCCCGGCGCGCGCGCAGCAGCCCGCCCAGCGCGGTGGGCGGCCGCCAGGCAGGCGTGGGCATGGGCGGCACGAAGTCGGTGGCGGGTGCGCTCATGGGGTGGCGCCAGCGATAGCGCGCGGGCGCCGCCCTGTCACCGCCGGTCGGGGGCTTCCATCGCGTAGCCCCGCCCGTAGCGGCGTTCGAGGCGGCGCTGCACGAAGTCCCAAAGGGTGGTCATCAGCAGGTAGTACATCGCCGCGACGATGAACAATTCCAGCACCAGGAAGCGTTCCTGGATCAGCAGTTGCGTGCGGCGGAGGAGTTCATCGACGCTGATGACCGACGCGATCGACGTGGTCTTGAGCAGCCCGTTCACCGAATTGCCGAGCGGCGGGATGATGACGCGCAGCGCCTGCGGCCAGGTCACCAGGCGGAAGACCTGCGCGCGGTGCAGGCCGAGTGCGGCCGCGGCCTCCCGCTGGCCCTTCGCCACCGACATGATGCCGGCGCGCACGATCTCGCTGAGGTAGGCGCCCTCGTTCAGCGAAATGCCGATCAGCGCGGCTTCCCACACATCGAAGCGGATGCCGAGCAGCGGCAGGCCGGTGTAGATCAGCAGCAGCTGCACCAGCAGCGGCGTGCCGCGGAAGAACCAGCAGTAGAAGGCGGCGAAGCCGGACATGATGCGGTTGCCGGACAGGCGCATCAGCGCCAGCCCGATGCCGATGAACAGGCCGAACACCAGCGAACCCGCCGTCAGCCCGACCGAGATGATCGCGCCTTCCAGCAGGTAGGCGTTGAAGAGCGAATCGAAGAAGCCATCCCAGCGCCAGATCTGCATGGGTCAGCGGGCCTTGCGAAATTCAGTCGAGTTGCGGCGCGCATCGCGCGCGCCGAGGCCGCGAACGTGGCCCGCCAGCAGTCCGGCGGGCCACCCGGCGCCTGCGGGTCGCATCAGGTCGGGCCGACGACCTCGAACGGCCCATCATAGGCCGTGACGCCGAAGCGATCGAGCAGCGCCTGGAAGGACCCGTCCGCCTTCATCGCCGTCAGCGCCGTGGCCACCGCCTGCGCCAGCGGGCGCGAACGGAAGCCGAAATTGATCGGCGTGCCGTACAGGCCGGAGATGGCGCGGGTGAATTCCCCGCGCGTGTCGTACTCCTTGCCCGTGCTGTCGATCGAGATCGCGGCGTCGAGCTGCCCCGCGCGCAGCGCCTGGAAGGACACCGCGAAATTGTCGAAGGCGCGGATGGTCAGCGGACGCAGCCCGCGTGCGGTCAGGTCGTTCGACATGTCGGTGGTGCGGCGGAATTCGAAGCCGCCCTGCTCCACGCCCACGCGCAGGCCGGCCAGGTCCTCGATCCTGGTGATGTTGCGCGGGTTGCCACGCGGGACCGAGACGCTGATCGCCTGCTGCTCATAGCGCACCAGCCACATCAGGCGCTGGCGTTCCTCGGTGTAGAACATGCCGGTGTTGATGATGTCCCAGCGCCGCGCCGCCAGGCCCGGGATCATGGCGGCGAATTCCACGCGCACATGCTCGACCTGCAGGCAGAGCCGGCGCGCGAGTTCCGCGCCCAGTTCCACACGCATGCCGCGCAATACCCCCTGCCCGTCCACGAACTGCATCGGCGGCAAGGTGGGGTTGGTCGACAGCGTCAGCGTGCCGGCCTTGACCAGCTCGGTGTTCGGCACGGCCTGCGTGCAGGCGGGAGCCTGCGCCAGCGCGGGGGCCGCGAGCAGCGATCCGCCGGCGGCGAGGAATAGGCGACGATCCATGGTGTGATGCTCCCTGTTATTCCGCCGCCTGCGCGGCCACGCTCATCAGGCCGATGCCCTGCAAGACCTGCGCCAGTGCCGGCATGTCGACGGCGGGCAGCGGCAGGCGCGGCGGCCGCGGCGGGCCCATGTCCATGCCCATCAGCCGGAACGCCGCCTTGGTGCCCGAGACGTAGCGCGGCCCGCCCACCCAGGGCAGCAGCGGCGTCAGGCGCCGGTACAGCGCGCGCGACTTGTCGCGGTTCACCTCGAAGGCGGCTGCGTCGAACATCTCGGACGACAGGCGCGGCGCGACGTTGCTGCACACCGCGACCCAGCCGATCGCGCCGAGCCAGGCACTTTCGTAACCGAGAACGCCGGCGAAGACCTCCATCCGGTCGCCGCACAGGTCGACGATATCGCGCACACGCGTCACCTCGAGCGTGCTTTCCTTCACGTAGCGGCAATTCGGGATGCGGCTGATCTCGGCCAGCATGGCTGGCGTCATGTCCACGTTGGATGTGGCCGGGTTGTTGTAGACCATGATCGGGATGCCGATCGCCTTCGCCACGGTGTCGTAGTGGTGGACCAGTTCCGCCAGCGTCGGCACGGAATAGAAGGGCGGGATGATCATCACGCCGTCCGCGCCCTGCGCCTCGGCTTCCTTCGAGATCGCGACCACCTCGCGCGTGTCCTCGGCCCCCGTGCCGACCAGCACGGGCACGCGCCCGGCAGCGGCGCGCACCACGGTCTCGACGATGGCGGCGCGTTCCTCGCGCGAGACGGACAGAAATTCACCGGTGGAGCCCAGCGGGATCAGCCCCCGCACGCCCTCGGTGACCTGGTATTCGACCAGGCGCGCCAGGGCAGCGTGGTCCACAGCGGACCCATCGGCTGTGAAGGGCGTGACCAGCACCGTGTAGGTGCCGCGGAAGGGCTCGCGGGACATCGATGGCTCCGGGGATGGACGCGGCCGGGCCGCGTGCGATGATCGGAGACTGTTTTCCCCAGCACGGCAAGGGCATGCGCCTCACCTCCCCCACCATCACGCCATCCTCCGCGCCGATCCGCTTCACCTTCGACGGGCGCGAGGTCGAGGCGCTGCCCGGCGAATCCATCGCCGCCGCGCTGTCGGCTGCCGGGGTTGTCGCGCTGCGCACAACAGCAAGGGGCGCGCCGCGCGGGCTGTGGTGCGGCATGGGGGCCTGCTGGGATTGCATTGTCACGGTGGATGGCCGCGCCGGGCAACGCGCCTGCCTGGTGAAGGCCGAAGCCGGCATGCGCGTGCAGGGCGCCCTGCCGGCCGAACCCGCGCCGCTCGCGCCGCAACCGACCGGCATTGCCGAGGCGGCCTGCGACGTGCTGGTCGTGGGCGCCGGCCCTGCTGGCCTGTCCGCCGCCATCGCCGCCGCGCGCGCCGGGGCCACGACCATCGTGCTCGACGAACGCGCCGATGCCGGCGGGCAGTATCTGAAGCCGCTGGCCAAAAGCCATGCGAATGCCGCGCCCGATGCGCAGTTCCGACGCGGCGCGGCACTCGTGGCCGAAGCGCGCGACGCCGGCGTCATCATCCATCACGGCGCCACCGTCTGGGGCGGCTTCGCGCCGGACGAGATCGCGGCCGTGATCGGTGACACCGCGCTCACCTTCCGTCCGAAGCGCCTGGTGCTCGCCCCCGGCGCGCATGAACGCCCCGTGCCGGTGCCAGGGTGGACGCTGCCCGGCGTGATGACCACCGGCGCGCTGCAGACCCTGGCGCGCGCGCAGCGCGTGAGCCCGGCCGGCAGCGTGGTGATCGCCGGCAGCGGGCCGCTCAACCTGCAGCTTGCGTGCGAATTGCTGGCCGGCGGCGTGCAGGTGGCCGCGGTGGTGGAAGCGGCGCCGCGGCCGGGCTTCGGAACCTGGCGCGATCTGCTGGCGCTGGCACGCACCTCACCTGACCTGGCCTGGGACGGGTTCCGCTACCTCGCGCAGTTGAAGCGCGCCGGCGTGCCGGTGCTGTGGGGCGGCAGCATCCTGGCCTGCGAAGGCACCGACCGCTTCGTCGCCCTGCGCATCGCCACGCCGTCCGGCGAACGGCGCATCGAAGCGGGTGTCGCCGCGCTGAACATGGGCTTCCAGCCGGAGACCGGCCTCGCCCGCGCGCTCGGCTGCGCGCAGCGCTTCGCCACCGATGGCCCCGGTGCGGAGATCGGGCGATTGGAAACCATCGCCGACACCGACGGGCGCACCGACATCGCCGGGGTATTCGCCATCGGCGACGGCGCGTCGATCGGTGGCTCGCGCGTGGCGTTCGCGCGCGGGCGGCTGGCGGGGCTGGCAGCGGCGCGCGACCTTGGTTTCGGCGTATCCGACGATGCGCCTGCGCAGCGCGACCTGCGCCGTGCGCTGGACTTCCAACGCGCGCTGTGGCGCGTGTTCGCCGCCCCCGCCTTCGATGCCACGACTATCGCCGACGCCACCACGATCTGCCGCTGCGAGGAGGTCACCGCCGGTGCGCTGCGCGACGCCATCGCGTCCGGCGCGCGCACATTGGCCGCGCTCAAGAAGGAAACCCGCGCCGGCATGGGCCGCTGCCAGGGCCGCATGTGCGGCGCCACCATCGCGCGCATCGCAAACGCCCCCGCCGCCGAGGCCGCCTTCGCCGCCCCGCGCGCGCCGATCAAGCCGATCCCGGCCGCCGCCCTGATGCGCGAGGTGCCGGAAGGCTTCGACGCGCCCGTCATCCATGCGCCCACACCCCCCACCTGGCGCAGCCCCGCCCTGCCCCTCGCGGCCCAGGACCGCGCCTGCGACGTGCTGGTGATCGGCGGCGGCGTGCTCGGCCTGTCGACCGCGCTGTATCTCGCGCGCGAGGGCGTCGATGTGCTGGTGGCCGACCGCTCCGAGCCTGGCCTGGCGGCAAGCACCGCCAATGCCGGCAGCCTGCACGTGCAACTGCTGCCCTATGATTTCGGCGACAAGGCGGAAGCGCTCGGCACTGCCGGCCCGGCCGCCGCGACGCTGCCGCTGGGGCCGCGCTCCATCGCCCTGTGGAAGGAGATCGCGCGCGACGCCGGCGAGAGCTGCGGCATCCGCACCGAGGGCGGCATCATGCTGGCCGAGACGCCGGCCGAACTGGACTGGCTGCACGGCAAGACGGCTGTGGAGCGCGGCGCGGGAATCGACAGCCACGTGATCGGCGCGAACGAGTTGCGCACCCTCGCCCCCTATCTCGCGCCGCGCTTCCTCGGTGCCGCCTTCTGCCCGGACGAGGGCCAGATCGACCCGCTGCGCGGCACCGCCGCACTCCTGGCGCTGGCGAAACGCGCCGGCGCGCGGGTGGTGGGCGGTGTCGAGATCACGGGCATCGCGCGCGACGGCGCGGCCTTCGCCGTCACCACCGAAGCCGGCACCATCCGCGCCGGGCGCGTCGTGGTCGCAGCGGGCCCGTGGTCGGGCAGCATTGCCGCGCTGGCCGGCGTGGCGTTGCCGGTTGGCGGCCTGGTGCAGCAGGTCATCGCCACCGAAGCCACCGGGGCCTTCATCCCGCATCTGGTCGCCCATGCCGGGCGGCATTTGTCGCTGAAGCAAGGTCCGAACGGCCATCTGCTGATCGGCGGCGCCTGGCCCGGCGTCCATGACCCCGCCACCGGCGCCACCCGCAACCGGCGCGACAGCATCGAGGGCAATCTGTGGGTCGCCGGCCATGTGGTTCCGGCTGTCGCCGGACTTTCGGTGCTGCGCGCCTGGACCGGCATGAACGTGCATATCGATCGCGCGCCGATCCTGGGCGAGGCGCCGTCCTGCCCGGGCCTCTTCGCCGCCGTCACATCGTCCGGCTACACGCTCGGCCCCGTGGCGGGGCGCATGACCGCCGATGCGGTGCTGGGGCGCGCGGCGGTCGCAGCCGATTTCTCGGTCGCGCGCTTCGGCTGACGGGGGTGCAGCCCCGCGCCACCCTGGCCGCCGCGCCGCGGGCGCAGCGGGCCGCGACGCCTGGGGCTTGTCCGTGGGAGGATGTCGTCTGCGGGACGCTCCGGTCGCGGTGCCTCGGCGACGAGTCTAGTGCCTTGTTTTGAAAGAATATCTCTGCCCGATCGGATGATTCCACCGGGTCGGGATCTGCTCTAAGGTGCGCGGGCCGCGTGGCGCGCGCGGCGGTGCGGCCCGCCGCGGGCCACCGCCCTGCACCATCGGCAAGGAGGATCCGTCGCATGCGTGCCACCCCTGCACTCCTGTCCCTGCTGGTCCTTCTCGCGGCTGCGCCCGCCCAGGCCCAAGCGCCGGACCCGCTGGCCGACAGCATCGTGCGCAACCTCACGCGGGGCCTGCGCATCCCCAACCAGGGCGATGCCGTGACGGCGCCGGTCACGCCGCTGGACCCGCGCAGCCCGGTGCAGTCCGCGACCACGGCGCCGCCCGACAGCGCCGCCGTATCGCTGATGATCACCTTCGCCACCGGTTCGGCGCAACTCACGCCGCAGGCCGAATCCGTGCTGGCCTCGCTGGCGCGCGCCCTGGCCGCGCCGGCGCTGGCGCAGTCGCGCTTCCGGATCGAAGGGCATACCGATACCGTCGGCGATGCCGGGATGAACCAGGCCCTGTCCGAACGCCGCGCCGCCGCGGTGCGCGACCTGCTGGTGCAACGCTACGGGATCACCGCCACGCGCCTCACCCCGGTGGGATTCGGGGAGAGCACCCTGCTGGTCCCGACCGGCGACGGCCGCGCAGAACCGCGGAACCGTCGGGTGCAGGTGGTCAACCTGGGCGATTGAGAGCCTGGGCTGAAAGGTCCGGCACCGGCCCGCATCCCACCCCGTGGGCTGGCCTGGATTCGGGCCAGTGCCGGACCCGGAGCGCGTGCTGACGACGACGCTCAAAACAGTCCCTGACACCGGCGAACCGTTGCACCAACGCTACGGTCGAAGGAATTCACCGACGCACTACACATCGAGGGTTTCATTGTAGTTAACCCACGGTAGGATCGGGAAATTCTGGTCAGGCGAGTGATTCATCCTGTGACGCCGGCGAAGGCACTTGTCGCTACCCTGATGGTGCTGCCCGCGAACCTGGTGCTTGCCCAGGTGCCGGCAAACATCCCGCGGCCGCCGCCGCCCCCTGCCGACCTGATCGACCGCATCGGCCCAGGGACCGCGCCCAGCCTGGCCCCGCGCACCCAGCCGCCGCCACCCGAAGCGCAGCGCGGCCCCGGTGAATCCCGCGAGGTGGCAGTCTCGACCGCCGTGGTGCAGGGCAATACCGCGCTCGACATCACCGCCTTCCGCGCCGTGCTCGCGCCCATCGAAGGCCGCACCATCACGCTGGCGCGTATCGAGGAAACCCGACTCGCCGTGCTCGGGCTGTATCGGCGGGCCGGCTACCCCTTCGTCTCGGTGGCCGCGGCGCTGTCGCCGCAGCCCGACGGGCGCGCCGAGGTGCGTTTCGCGATCACCGAGGGCTACGTCGCGGAAGTCCGCCTAGATGGCGATATCGGCCCGGCCGGGACACAGGTGCTGCGGTTCCTGGAGCGGGTGAAGTCGGTCCGCCCGGTCTCGACCGCGGCGGTCGAACGCGCGCTGCTGCTGGCGTCGGACGTGCCGGGTGTCACGGTGCGCGGCGTGCTGCAGCCGATCCAGGGCGAACCCGGCGCGCTGCGGCTGGTCGCGCAGCTCTCGCGATCGGCCGTGAGCGGCTATTTCAACCTCGACAACCGCGCCTACCAGCTGACCGGCCCCTGGCAGGCGCTGCTGGTGGGCGGGCTGAACTCCTTCACCGAATACGGCGAGCGGACCGAGGTCTCGCTGTTCGGTGCCGAGCAGGCCTCGCAATGGTTCACCCAGGCCAGCGTGGAGGCCTTCGTCGGTGCGTCCGGCCTGCGGGTGCGCGTCTATGCCGGCATGGGCAACACCCTGCCGACCGGCCAGCTCGCCGAGATCGGCTACGAGGCCGAGAACCGCCTGGCCGGCATCGTGGCGACCTATCCGATCATCCGCTCCCGCCCGGCCAACCTCTATGCCGTCGCGCAGTTCGATATCTTCGACAGCGACATCTACACCGGGGTGGGCACGGCGTCCGGGCGCAACCTGGCCGGGCGGGACCGCATCCGCAGCGCGCGCGGGGGCTTCGACGCGCAGGCGCTCGATACGCTGATGCCCTTCCTGCCGGCGGCGACCAACCAGGGCACGGTGCGCGCCCACCAGGGCCTGGCGGTCTGGGACGCCACGCCGCGCGACGACCCGGAGGCGACCCGCACCGGCAGCCAGTTCGACTTCACGAAATACACCGCCGACTACCAGCGCGTGCAGCCGATCTTCTCGCCCTTCGACGGCGGCATGTTCAACCTGCAAGTCTACACCTCGGGCCAGTGGTCGACCAACATCCTGCCGAATGCCGAGAAGTACTATCTCGGCGGCTCGCGCCTGGGCCGCGGTTTCTATTCGGGACAGGTGACGGGTGACTGGGGCTATGGGTACGCGGTCGAGTTGCAGCTGGACATTGCCTACGACCTGGCGGCGCAACCCGCGCTCGGCAACAACCGCGGTTCGAGTCAGTTCTACGTGTTCCGTGACATGGGCTGGGCCTACCAGAACCTGGATACCGACGCCGATCGCCGACTTTCGTCATGGGGTGGTGGCGTGCGCACGGTACTTGCGGATACTGTGCAGCTCGACCTGGAAGTGGCGCGGCGCATCACGACCCGCCCCGATGGCGAGTTCGCGGACCCGCTGCGCGCGACGCAGCTCTATCTCCGCACGCTGATAAGGTTCTGAACCAATGGCAGGCGCTGCGCATCGCGGTCCCGGGCGGACCGCACGAAAGACCGTTCTGGCGGGTGCGCGCGCGGCGCGGCCCGCACCGGCGCCTGCGCAACCGCCACGCCGGCACGCCGTGCGCCGCGACTGGCTGCTCGCCACCACCGCGCTGCTGCCCATCGCGGCCGGCCCTGTCATGGCGCAGCCCGCGCCGAACACCGGGCCGACCGGCGGCCAGGTGGTCGCCGGGCAGGCCGGCATCGGGCAGACCGCCAACCGCACCACCATCACCCAAAGCACCGACCGCGCCGCCATCAACTGGCAGCAGTTCAACGTCGGCAGCCAGCACACGGTCCAGTTCATCCAGCCCAGCCAGGGGTCCTGGACGCTCAACCGCGTCGTGGGGCCGGACCCGTCGGTCATTGCCGGGCGCGTGCAGGCCAATGGCGGGGTCGCCATCGTCAACCAGTCCGGCATGGTCTTCGCCGGCGGGGCGCAGGTGAATGTCGGCAGCCTGATCGCCTCGGCGGCCGGCATCACCAACGAGAATTTCATGGCCGGCCGCATGGCCTTCGACCAGGCCGCACGTCCCGGCGCGCGGGTCGAGAACCGCGGCACCATCACCGTGGCGGATCGCGGGCTGGCGGCACTCGTCGGCCCCGGCGTGTCGAATTCCGGCGTGATCCGCGCGCGGCTGGGGCGCGTGGCACTCGGCGCGGCCGAGACCTTCGTGCTCGACCTCGCGGGCGATGGCCTCATTGGCATCGACGTGACCCAGGCGGTGCGCACGGCGCCCGAAGGCGGCCAGGCGCTGGTCACCAATTCCGGCTTCATCGAGGCGGCCGGCGGATCGGTGCTGATCACCGCCCATGCAGCCTCGGGCCTGGTCGAGGACCTGGTCCGCCAGACCGGCCGGATCGACGCCCCCACGGTCGGCACCCGCACCGGCGAGGTCGCGATCCGCGCCGAAGGCGGCAGCCTGCGCGTGGATGGCCGCGTGGCCGCGACCGGCGGTGCCGGCGAACGCGGCGGGCGCGTCGCGCTGCAGGCGACCGGCACGGTCACGGTGGGCGCGGGCGCGCGCATCGATGCCTCGGGCGGAACCGGCGGCGGCCAGGTGCTGGTCGGCACCACCGGGCGCGGGCGCAACCAGACCATGGCCGCGCGCACCATCGTCGAGCGTGGCGCCGAGATCCGCGCCGACGCCACGGTGAACGGCGCCGGCGGCATGCTGGTGCTGAATTCGCTCGAACGCACCGAGATGCGTGGCGCGCTGTCGGCGCGCGGCGGTGCGGCGGGCGGCAATGGCGGATTCGTCGAACTTTCGGGCCAGACCGTGATCGAGGCCGCGGGCACGGTCGACGTGCGCGCGCCGGCGGGTGCGAACGGCGAATTGCTGCTGGACCCGCAGAACATCATCGTCAGCAACACCGCATTGCCGGCCGAACCCGCCGGGCTGCCGGGCGGCAATTCCATCACGGTCGAGATCACCACCGCCACCGGCTCCGTCACCGCCAATACCGGCGCCAACGACGAATGGACGCGCGTCTCCACCGCCGCCATCACCGGCTTCGCCGGCACCGTCACGCTGGATGCGGCGCGCGACATCATCGTCGATTCCGCCATCAACAAGGCCAATGGCGGGCTGACGCTGCTCGCCGGGCGCAACATCACGGTGGGCGCCGCTGTCACGGTCAGCGGCAATTTCGTCGCCAGTGCGGGGACCGGCGCCATCGCGGTGAACGCGGCGGTGGCGGCGGGCACCGGCCAGACCATCACGCTGCGCGCGGACACCGTCTCCTTCGGTGGCGGCGGCAGCCTGGCGGCGGCCGCGGGCGTCGTGGAGATCGGCCCGCAGACCGCCGGGCGCGACCTGCGCGTCGGCACCAATGTGGCCAATACGCTCGTGCTCGGGGCCGCGGCGCTGAACGCTGTCACCACCGGCACGCTGCGGCTGGGCGAGACCACGATCACCGGGCTCGGCACCATCACCGCCGGCGACGTGACCATCGCCGCCGCGCTGACACGGCCCGCCGGCAGCGGGCTCGATATCGTGGCCGGCGGCAACCTCACCATCGACAACGCCCTGACCGCGAACGCCATGCGGCTGGCGGCCGACACCGGCATGCTGGACATCGGCGCCAACCTGCGCGCCACCAGCCTCGACCTCAGCGCCGGCACCGTGATCGACCAGACCGGCGGCAACATTTTCTCCCGCAGCGGCGTCGCCACGGCGCTGCCCCTCACGGCGGTCGCCGGCAATGGCGCGGTCACGCTCGATGCCGGCGGCAACGGCAATTTCTCCATCGGCCCCAGCAGCGCGACGGCCGTCTTCACGGTGGACGCCAACATCGTCGCGACCACGGGGGCGATCAGCGGCACGGCGGTCACGCTCACGGCCGATAGCGGGACGCTGACCATCGGCGCCGACATCCGCGCCACCTCCCTGGTGCTGGCCGGTTCCGCCGGCATCAGCCAAGCCGGCGGCACCATCCAGCACAGCACGGGCGCCGCGACCGAACTCGGCGTCACGGCGAACGCGACCGGCGGGACCATCGGCCTGGCGCAGGCCGGCAACGGCAACCTGGCGCTGGGCGCCAGCGCGGCCAGCGGCACCTTCACCGTCGCGGCCGACATCCTGTCGACCACCGGGGCGGTCAGCGGCACCACCGTCTCGCTCGCCGCCACCACAGGCGCGCTGACCATCGGCGAGGACATTCGCGCCACCTCCCTGACGCTGGCCGGGCAGACCGGCATCGCGCAGACCGGCGGCAACATCCGCCACAGTTCGGGTGCCGGCACCGCGCTGGCGCTGGCGGCCGGTTCGGCAGCCGGCGACGTGGCGCTCGACGCCGCCGGCAATGGCAGCCTGTCACTGGGTGCCGGCAGCGCGGCGGGCGCCTTCACGGTCGTCGCCGACACCATCGCCACCACGGCCGCGATCACCGGCGGCGCTGTCGCGCTGACGGCCGATACCGGTGGCCTGACCATCGGCGCCGACATCCGCGCCACCTCGCTGGCACTGACCGGCGAGGCCGGCATCACGCAATCCGGCGGCACCATCGCGCATGCGACCGACGGCAGCGAACTGCCGCTGACCGCCAATGCGCCGGCGGGCGCGATCCTGCTCGACCGGGCGGGCAATGGTGTCTTCGCGCTGGGTGCCAGCACCGCGGATGCCGGCCTGACCGTCGCCGCGGAGGCGCTGCGCGTCACCGGCACCGTCAGCGGCACCGACGTCTCGCTCACCGCGCGCACCGGTGCGCTGGGGCTCGAGGGCGACATCCGCGCCACCGGCCTGACGCTCGCCGCCGCCACCGGGATCACCCAGGCCGTCGGCACCACCATCGAGCACCGCGCCAGTGCCACGACGGCGCTCGACCTCGCCGCCTCCGTCACCGGGACGGGCGATGTCGCGCTCACCCAGGGCAATGGCGCGCTCGCGCTGCAGTCTGGCGGCACGGCGGATGGCAATTTCGCCGTCACCAGCGCCGAAGGGCTGTCGGTGACCACGAACGAGCTGCTGAGCGTCGCCGGCACCGCCACGCTGGTGGTCGAAGGCAACAACAACACGCTCACCATCGATGGCGCGATCCACGCGCAGGCGCTGGTGCTGGCCGCGGCCGGCGACATCACCCAGGACGCGGCCAGCGTGCTGGCGTTCCGCGACATCGGCACCGGCGCGGCCGACCTCACGACCGCGCTGGTCGTCACGGTCGATGCCACCGGCAACAACCACGACATATCCGTCGTCGGGGACAATGGCCGCCTGCGCGTGGCCGGCGCGACCACCACCGATGGCGACATCGCGATCCGCGGCCGCCACCTCGAGATCGCGGGCACCGTCACTGCCACTGCCGCGGGCGGCGGGTTCAACGCCGTCACCTTCAGCGCCTTCAACGAGGGCGGCACCGGCACGCTGGCGATGTCCGCGACGGCGGCGATCACGGCCGGGTCGCTCGCGCTCAATGCCGCGCGCGGCATCACGCAGGACAGCGCGGCGACCATCGCCCTCGATGGCCCGACCGGGCGGCTGACGGTGCGCGGCGGCAGCGGCGCGGCCAGTTCGCGCGCCGGCAGCATCAGCCTGCTGGGCATCAACACCATCGGCGAACTGGACCTGCGCGCCACCGCCACGCCGGCCGGCGCCTTCACCGGCGTGATCGAGGCCACGGTCGCCGGCGCGGTTTCGGTCGTGCAGGCGAATGGTGCGACCGTCGCGCTCACCGCCGGCAGCCTGACCGTCGCCGACGCGCAGTCCGGCGTGACCGCGACCGGCGACGTGCGCCTGAACGCCGGCGCCTTGGCCATCAACGACAGCGTCACGGCCGGCGCCCTCGGCACGCTCACGCTGCGGGGCGATACGCTGGCGGTCGGCGCCGGCGGCAGCCTCTCGGTCGCCGGAGGCACGCTCGAGATCGGCCCGCAGACCGCCGGGCGCATCGTCGAAGTGGGCGGCCCGCCGAATGCCGGCCGCCTGCAGGTCGCCGCCGCGGCGCTGGAGGGCACGGACGCCGCCACCATCCGGCTCGGCCGCACCACCGTGCCGGCCACCGGCACCGTCACCGGCGCCGGCGTCACCATTTCCGAGGCGCTGGCCCTGGGCAGCGGCGTCGCGCTGGAGCTGGTCGGCACGGGCGCCATCGCGGTGGATGCGGCGCTGGGCGCCGGCAGCATCAGCCTGGACGCCGGCGGCGCGATCGCGCTGGGCGCGGTCGATGTCACCGTCAGCGGCACGACCGGGCGCATCGACCTGCAGGCCGGCACCTCCATCACCCAGCAGGCCGGCGGCGCGCTGGTGGCCGCGGGGGGCACGCGCGACCTGGTGGCGCATGCCGGCTCCGGCGGCATCACCCTGGCCGGCGAGGGCGATTTCCGCCTGGCCGATGGCGGCACCCCGTCGGGCGCCGCGGGTCCGCGGTCCCTCTATGCGACCGGCAGCATCGCCTTCGCGACCGATGGCGCGCTGACCGTCGCGGCGACCGCCGAGGCGGCCGCGCCCGGCGCGACGCTGTCGCTCGAAGGCGCCTCCATCCTGATCCAGGCGCCGCTGATCACGCCGACCACCACCGGCACCGTGGCGCTGACCGCCACCGGGGCGGGCGAGACGATTGCCCAGACCGCTACCGGGACCATCACCGCGAACCTGCTGACCGCGACGGCGGATGGCGCCATTGCGCTCGACCTGGCGCCCAATGCCGTGGCCGCGCTCGGCGCGATTTCCTTCGAGACCGCCTTCGGCTACCGCAGCGCCAACAGCGTGACCATCGGCACGGCGGTGGGCCCGGCTGGCGGCGGCGATGCCGACATCACGCTCACCGCCGATACCGGCCAGCTCCAGATCAACGCCGCGATCGGCGCGGGCGCGGGCACGGTCACGCTGGAAGCGACGACCGGCAGCATCGGACAGGCGGCGACCGGTGCGGTCATCACCGCCGGGCGGCTTGAAGTGACCGCGGGCGGCGACGCGCTGCTGGCGCCCGGCGGGACGGGCAACCTCAACGCGGTGGCCGTGCTCGGCACCAGCACGGTCGGCGGTTCGCTGTCGCTGAGCGCGGCCGGCGCGATCGCGCTCGATGGCGCCATCACGCAAACCGGCCCGACCGGTGCGCTGACCGTGACCACGCCCGGCACGCTGGCGCTGAACGCAGGCGCCACGCTGGGCTTCCAGGACATCACCCTGGCCTCGGGTGGCGCCATGACCCTCGGCGGCGCGCTGGGCCTGGCGGGCGGCCCGGCACCGGCCAGCGTCGTGCGCCTGGGCGCCGGGGCCGACATCACCCAGACCGGGGGCGGCATCCGCGCCGCCACGCTCGGCGTCAGCGCCACCGGCGCGGCGACACTCACTGCCGGCACCAACGATGTGCGCGGCATCGGCGCCACCGCTGTCGGGACCTTCGCGCTTGATACCGTGGGCGCCCTCGCGACGACGACGGTGAACGGCGTGCTGCTGCCCGATGGCACCACCGCCACGGTGTCGGGCGTGCGCGGCAGCTCGGTCACGCTGTCGGCGGCCGACCTGTCGATCCTACCGTCGCTGGGCTTCTTCGCGGAGGGCGTGGCCGCAACCGCGGTCGGTGGCCTGGTGCAGTTGCGCGCCGACCGGCTGACGGTGTCCTCCTATGTGCTGGCCAGCGATCCCTTCACCACGCAGACCGGCACGATCGACATCGCGCCGCGCAGCGCGACGCGGGCCGTCAGCCTCGGTGCGGACGACCCCGCATCGCTGTTCGTCTCGAGCGCCACCTTCCCGTGGCTCTTCGCGCAGACGCTCGTGATCGGGCATGACAGCGCGAACGCGGGCGCGCTTCGCGTCGCCGGGCCGATCAGCACCTCGTTCGTCAGCAGCGCCACGCTGCAGGGCGGGTCGATCGCGCTCGATTCGACCTTCGGGCTGCCGGCCGCCAATGGGCTGCTGACCCTGCACGCCACCAGCGGCGACATCGTCCAGGGCGTGGCCGGCGGCGTCACGGCGAGCCGCCTGTCGGCCACGGCCGATGCGGGTTCGGTGCTGATGGGCTCGCCCGGCACGCTGAACAACGTCGCCCAGGTCTCGGGCGGCGCGGCCGCGACCGAGGACTTCACCTTCCGCGCCAGCGGCACCTTCGCCATCGCCGCGCCGGGCATCGCCGCGGCGGGGGCGGATGTCGACCTCTCCTCGGCCTCCGGCGGCATCACCCAGACCACCGGCGCGCGCATCACCGCCGAACGGCTGACGGTCAACGCACCGGGGACCGTCACACTCGATGGCGGCGGGTCGCTCGTGGCGGCCGACGTCAACAGCGTCGGCACGCTCGCGCCCTCCTCCGCCGGCAGCCTGACGCTGCGCAACGCCGGCGCGCTGGTGGTCGAAGGCGCCACCGCCACCGATGGCATCGGCGGCACGCTGACCCTCGAGGCCGCCGGGCTGACGCTGGCGGGCAACGTCACGGCTGACCAGCCTGGCGGGCGCGTCATCCTGCGCACCGCTGCCAATTTCGATGCCCCGGCGGCGGGCGACATCGTGCAGTCTGCCGGCATCATCCGCGCCGAGGGGCTTTCGGCCTCGGCCGGCGGCGACATCGTCCTCGGTGGCGCGAACCAGGTGCAGCGGCTGCTCGCCGGGCTGAGCGCCGGCGGCGCCGTCTCGCCGAATTCCGTGATCACCGGGCCCGGCGGCACCTTCCTGATGGCCAACGGCCTGGCCGACCTGCAGGTCGGTGCGCGGGTGAATGCCGGCACCGGTGGCGCCATCGGCATCCTCGCCGATGGGCTGAGCGTGGCCCCCGCGCTGGCCGGGACCGTCTTCCTGGCACCCGGCGGGGTCGTGCAGTTCGCGCCCTTCACCGCGGGCGGCACCATCGGCCTGGGCGGCGCCGGCGGGTTCGGCGACACCACCACCATCAGCGCGGCGGCGATCGAGCGCGTGTCGACCGGGCGCCTCATCATCGGTGCGCTCGAACCCACCGACCAGGTGAGTTCCGGCACCATCACGCTGCGCGGCGCGGTCGACCTGACCGGCGCCGGCGCGCCGCAGGTGCTGGAACTGCGCAGCGGTGGCGACATCGTGGCGGACGGCTTCACGCTGTCGGTCCCGCAGATCAGCGCCGTCGCCAACGGCAGCATCCGGCTGGGCACGGCGGACAGCCAGATCGGCAGCGTCGTGGCCGGCGCCTGGGATGGCGTGTCGGGCATCAGGGCCGGCGGGCCGGTCCTGTCGGTCACCAGCGCCGGCGTCGATGCCGGCACCGGGCTGTTCACCGTGGCGGCGCCCATTGCGCTGGTCGGCGCCGGCATCGGCGGGACCATCACCCTCCAGGCGCCGGACTTCGCGCTGCTGCCGGGTGCCACCGTGGACACCGGCGCGGGTGCGGCGGGACGCATCGAGATCCGTTCGCCCGGCACGCTCAGCCTGGGCGGCACGCAGACCGACCTCGGTACGGCGCGCCTCACCTCGACCGAACTCGCGCTGCTCGACGCCAATGGCGGCACGATCCTCGCCGCCGCGCCCGACATCCGGCTGCGCGGCGCGTGGACCATCGCACCGTCCACCGCCACGCGGCTGGAACTGGCGCTGACGCCGGGCGGCATCGGCGCCATCCGGCAGATCGCGGGCGGGCTCTCGGTGGGCTCGCTCGCCGCCACCGCGCTGCAGGGCGAAGGCGTGGTGCAGATTGGCCAGGCCGGCAACAGCCTGCCGGTGGTGGGCGTGGAGGCGCTCGGCACCATCAACGTCGCGACCGAGGGCGCGCTGGAGATCCGCCGCACCGCCAGCAGCGGCGGCAGCGTGACCTATCGCGGGACGGACATCACCCTGTCGACCATCGGGCTCGGCGCCGGGCAGGTCACGATCGACGCCACCGGGCGCACCGTGAACCTGACGGCGACGGCAGGCGACATCACGGGCGCGACGGCGCAGGCCGCGGTGCGCGCTGCCACGCTGAACGCCACCGCCGCGGCAGGCGAGGTGCGCCTGACCGGCGACAACACCGCCGGCACCCTGGCCGCCACGGCACGCGACGGCGTGGCGTTCCGCGGTACGGGCGCGACCACGGTCAGCGCGGTCGGCGCCGGCGGCGCGGGCACCGAGGTGGCCGGCACCATCGATATCGCCGCGGCCTCGCTCACGCTCAACGACGTGCTGGGCAGCGCCACGGTGCTGCTCGATGCCACCACGGGCAACCTGCTGCAGGCCTCGGGCGCGCGGCTGTCGGCGGCGACGCTGGCGGCCGAGGCGGCCGGCACGCTGCGCCTGGCCGGCGCCAATGGCGACGGCACGGCGCGCAACACCATCCAGGACCTCACCGCGCTGACCGCCGGCGGCGACATCACGCTGCGCAACGCGCTGGCGCTGACGCTCGACCTGCCGATCAGCGTCGGCACCGACCGCGTCCTGACGCTGGAGGCCGCGGGGCTGACCCTGGCCAATGCTCTCACCGCGGCGGGGGCGAGCGGGCAGATCATCCTGCGCACCGGTAGTTTCAACGGCGGCACCGCCAGCGGCGGGGACATCACGCAGACCGGCGGCACCATCTCGGCGGCGACCCTGGCCGCACTGGCCGGCGGCACCGTCACGCTCGACCGCGCCGGCAATGCGATCGGCGCGCTGGGCGGCGGGCGGGATGCGAACGGCACCGCGCTCGGCCTCGGCCTCAGCGCCGGCACCGACGCCACGCTGCGCAGCAACGGCTTCGGCGGCAACGCCACGCTTGGCGTCACCGGGGCGCTGCAGGTTGGCACCGGCGGGGCGCTGACGCTACGCGCGGACGACCTCGCGATCGGCGCCGAATTGCGCGCGCCGGGTGGTGTCATCACCCTGCTCCCGATCACCACGAATGCGGGCATCGGCTACGTGCTGGGCGGCGCCGCGGGCAGCACCATGGCCGGGCGGATCACGCTCGACAGCACGGAACTCGGCTTCCTGCCGAGCGGCACGGCGGCCGCCGAATTGCGGCTCGGCGCGCTGGGCCAGACCGGGTCCATCGACATTGCCGGCACGGTCGACCTCGTGAACGGCACCGCGCCGCGCGTACTGCGCCTGACGCTGGCAGGCGATGGCGCGCTGACCCAGGGCGCGGGCACGCTGCTCGACGTCGCGACGCTGTCGGCGAATTTCCCGAACGGCGCCGTTCTGCTCGACCCGGGCGTGGCGGGGAACCGCATCCAGGCGCTGGCCGGCGTGACCGCCGGCGGCAATGTCGAGATCCGCGGCGGCGCGGGGCTGATGGAACTGCGCGACGGCGGCGGCAGCGCCATCAGCGCCCCGGACGGTGCGACCATCGTGCTGCGCGCCGATGACATCGACATCCAGGCGGCCATCCTGGCGACCGCCGGCATCATCCACATCCTGCCCGAGACGCTGGGGCGCACCGTCACGCTGGGCGGCCCGGATTCCGCCGCCGGCACGCTCGCACTCGGCACCGCCGAGCTGGCGCGGATCCGCGGCACCGGCGACGGCGCCGCGTCGCGCCTGGTGATCGGCGCCGATGGCGTGCCGAGCGAGTCCGGCACCGTCCGCTCGGCCGGCGACATCGTGGTTGCGGGCGACGTCAGGCTGCGCAGCGGCGGCGTCGAGCGCGTCGCCACGCTCGAACTGGTCGCGGGTACGCCCGGGACCGCCGGCGGCTCCGTCCGCCAGACCGCCGGCATCGTCGATGTCGCCACCCTCACCGGCACGGCGCAGGGCGATTTCCAGCTCGGTCGCACCGCCAACCAGTTCGACACCGCGACCGCCATCGCCGCCGGCACGCTGCCCGCGGCCGGCGCGACCGGGCAGGTGGTGCTCGCCACCGGGGGTGACCTCGATGCCACCGCCATCACCGCGCCTGTCTCGGTGCGGGTCTCGGCCGGCGGGGCACTGTCGGCCGGCGGCATCACGGCGCCGGTCATCGCGCTCGAGGGCGGCAGTGTCACGCTGGTGGGGCTGGTGCAGGGCAGCACCTCGGTCAGCATCGACAGCGCCGGGGGTGTCGCGCAGGACGCCGGGGCGCTGGTCGTCACCGGGCTGTTCACGCTGAACGGCGGCAGCATCTCGCTGCCCGAGGACAACCAGATCGTCGAACTGGGCGGGCTGGTCGCGACCGGGCCGGTGCTGGCGCTGAACACGGTGCTGCCGGTGCTGGTCAGCGGCGCGGTCTCGGCGGTGGGCAGCCTGTCGCTGACCACCGACCAGGGGCTGACGGTCGGTCCGGGCGGCAGCATCACCGTGACCGGCGGGCCGGGCACGGCCGGGCTGTTCGCCGGCGGGGCGATCGACTTCGCCGGAACGCTAGCAACCACGGGGACGGCGGGCCTCAGCGCCGGCGGCGCGCTCGACTTCAGCGGTGCGGCGACGACGGGCGGCTACTTCAGCCTCGGCGCGGGCACCACGCTGAGCCTGGACGGCACGATCGTCAGCGGTGGGCATTTCTTCGCGACGGCATCGGGCGCCATCACCACCACGGCGCAGATCACGGCGGCGGGCGAGGCCTCCATCATCGGCCTCGGCACGGTGACTGCGGGCGGGCGGATCGAGAGCACCGGCGGTGACCTGGTGCTGCGGGGCGCGACCGGCCTCGCGGCGGATGGCACCTTCATCGCCGATGGCGCGGCGCGTCTGACCGCCACCACGGGCGCGCTGACCCTGGCCGGCACGCTGACCGCCGGCGGGGCGGCCACCGTGAGCGGCGGCGGCGCGCTGACCACCACTGCGCAGGTTACCGCCGGCGGCGATGCGACGTTCAGCGCCGCCCTCGCGCTGACGGCGAGCGGCCGGATCGAAAGCACCGGCGGCGCGCTGCTGATGACCGCGATCGACGGCCTGTCCTCGACCGGGACGCTGGTCTCGGCAGGGGGCGCGACGCTGCGCTCCAGTGGCGACGCACTTACCCTTGCAGGCAGCCTGGCCGCCGGCGGCGATGTTGCACTCACTGGGTTCAGGGGCGTGACCGCGACCGGCACGATTGCCGCTAACGGCGATGCGCTGCTCGCCGCCACCGCAAACGCCGCCGCGGTGACCCTTGGCGGCACGCTGACCGCGGGCGGCACCGCGACCGTGACGGCCGGTGGTGCGATCGGCACCACCGCGCAGGTCACCGCGGCGGGCAATGTCGCGTTCACCGCCGACGGCGCGCTGACCGCCGGCGGACGCATCGAGAGCACCGGCGGGGCGCTGTCCCTGGTCGGCGCCAGCCTGTCCGCCAATGCGACGCTGGTCGCCGACGGCGCGGCCACGCTGCGGGCCAATACCGGCGCGATCGGCCTGGCCGGCAGCCTCGCCGCCGGCGGGAACGCCTTCATCGAAGCCGCGACGGGCCTGAACGCCACCGGCACTTTCGGCGCCGGCGGAACCCTGCGCTTCGCCACCACGGCCGGCGCGCTCACCCTGGCCGGCACGGTGGGCGCGGGCGGCGCCGCGACCGTCACGGCGGGCGGCGCCATCACCACCACCGCGCAGGTCACGGCGGCCGGCGATGCCACCGTCACCGCCGGCGGCACGCTGAACGCCAGCGGGCGGATCGAGAGCAGCGGCGGCGACCTGGCGCTGACCGGCGCGGGCGGGCTGACCTCGGACGCGACGCTGGTCGCCGATGGCGCGGCGACCCTTCGCGCCACGGGCGGGGCGGTCGGCCTGACGGGCAGTCTCGCCGCGGGCGGGAGCGCCATCGTCGAAGCCGCCACCGGCCTCACCGCCAACGGCGTCTTTGGCGCCGGCGGGGCCATGCGCCTCGCGACGGCGACCGGCGCGCTCACACTGGCCGGCACCGTGACGGCCGGCGGCGCCGCGACCGTGACCGCTGGCGGGCCGATCTCCACGACCGCGCAGGTCACCGCCGCGGGCGACACGACCCTGACCGCTGGCGGCACCCTCTCCGCCAGCGGGCGGATCGAGAGCACCGGCGGCGACCTGGCGCTGACCGGCGCGGGCGGGCTGACCTCGGACGCGACGCTGGTCGCCAACGGGGCGGCGACGCTGCGCGCCAGCGGCGGCGCGGTCGGCCTCACCGGCGGCCTCGTGGCCGGCGGCCCCGTCATCATCGATGCCGGCGGCGCATTGTCGAGCACCGGCGTCGTGCGGGCCGGGACATCGCTGGCGCTGACCGCCGGCGGCACCGTCACGCTGGCCGGCACGCATGTCGCCGGCGCCGCACTGACCGCCTCGGCGGGCGGCGCGATGACCGCGACGGGCGTGCTGCAGGCCGGCACGGACGCGACCCTCAGCGCCAATGGCGGCGACCTGGTGCATGGCGGGGCGCTGGCGGCGGGTGGCGATGCCCGCCTGTCGGCGGCCGGCGCACTGGCCAATAGCGGGATCATATCGGCCGGCGGCACGCTTGCGCTGGCCGCCGGCGGCGCGCTCAGCCAGACCGGCACTGTCGGCGCGGGCGGCGCGGCGATCTTCAGCGCGGGCGGCGCGGTGCTGCTGTCCGGCCAGACCACCGCCGGGACGGATCTCGACATCGTCGCCGGCGGCACGGCCACGTTGTCGGGCGGCAAGATAACCGCCAGCCGGGCGGTGCGACTGACCGCCGGGCAGGGCGTCACGGTGCAGTCCTTCCAGATCGACCCCACGACCATCCTGCTGCAGACCGGCGGCGCGATGTCCCTGACCGACAGTTTCCTGGTCTCCTCCGACAGCATCCGTGTGGCCGGCGGTGCCGTCACGCTGCGCCGGACCAACTTCAACACCGGCACGCTGGACATCGATTCCGCCGGGACCATGGTGCTCGATGGCGGGCAGTTCACGATCGGGCGCGCGGTCGCCTTCAGCGCACCGGGCGGCATCCAGACCGCCGGGCGGATCTTCGTGGTGCCGCGCGGCGGCGACCTGCCCGCGGTGATCTTCGACACGCGGTCCGCCGGCATCACGCCCGATCCGCTGAGCGTGGTGGAGCCCGACCAGATCGGCCTGCCGAGCCGCCAGCAGCCGACCCAGGTGCGCGTGCCCGGCACCGAGGCGCCGGGCGATTTCGGCCCGGCCAGCAGCGCGCCGGCCGGCACCATGGTGATCGACATCGATGCCGGGCGCAGCGCGGTCTTCCTGTTGCTGGATGGCGGCACGGCGACCGGCACCATCGCCTCCGCCGGGCGGCTCGCCATCCATGGCACGGGCGGGTCGGCCGACCTGACCGGTACGCTGACCGACGTCTCGGGCACGCCGGTCGACGGCGCGGCCGCGGCGCGCTTCGCCGACAGCACGCGCCCGGCGGCCTCCGGCGCGCTCACGCGCTACCGGCTGAACGGCTGCGTGGTCTCCTCCGTGAACTGCATCGTGCCGAGCCAGATCATCTCGATCCCGCAGGCGCCGCCGCAGCAACTGGACCTGCGCCTGGGCAACAACCGCATCACCGACCCTGAGGTGCAAGTGCCCAACGTCGGCGACGAGGATTACTGAACCCGTGCGCGCACCGTTCCTGCCTGGCCTGCTCCTGTTGCTGGTGGCCTGCACCGAGCCGCAGCCGGATGCGTATGTCACACGCACCGGCGCCGCGGTGGCCGGTGAACCCGCCGGCACCGATGCGCGCAACGAGGCCTGCCAGGTGCAGCCAGGGCGCTCGGTGCCCGCCGACCGCCCGGTGCTGCGCTCGCGCGAGGCCTATTGCGGCGGCTGGACCCAGCCCGCCGCGCGCGTGGTGGAACTCTCCGGCAGCGCGAGCGAGGCGGATCTCGACGCCATCGCCGCGTCGGGCCTTTGGCGATCCTGGCTCGACCAGCGCGTGACCTGCGCGGCGCCGACGCGCACCACCATTGCCGGCGGCGGGTCGGCCCGCCTGCTGGCCTGCACGCGGCGCACCGGCGGCTGGCCGCATGTGGCGATCGTCACCGCCGGCCCGTCCGGCCCGGTTGTCGCCGATGGCGTTGCCACGTCGCTGCCGGTGATCGAGCGCCTGGCGACCGGGCGCGTGGGCGGCGGCGGCACCACCGCGGCGGGCGGGCGATCCGCGGCGCTGGAATTGGCGGTGGCGCGGCTGTCGGCCGATGCCTTTGGCGCCTCCGATGTCGGGCGCTACGAACAGCTGATGGGCCTGGGGCGCGACCTGAACCAGACCGAGAACTTCGCCGCCGCCGAGGATGCCTACCGCGCCGCGCTGGCGGTGCAGGAACGCGTCATGGGGCGCGACAACCCGAACGCCGCGACGGCGATGCTGCACCTCGCGATCAACCTGTCGAACCAGCGCCGGCTGGCCGAGGCGCAGGTGCTGCTCGACCGCGCCGCGGCCCTGGCGCCGCGCGCCGCCGACCCCGCGACGGGCGCGCGCCTGCTGCACTACCGCGGGCTGCACGCGCTCAATTCCGGTGACGCGAATGCCGCGATCACGCTGCTGCAGCAGGCCGAGGGCGCCTACGTGGCGCTGACGCCCAACCTCACGGCGCGCGAGGGCGACGGGTCCGACCTGCTGGCCGACCCGCTGGTGCAATCCGCCGTGCTTGGCTTGGCGGAAGCCAAGCGCAACCGCGCCGTGGCGCTGTCGCGCGCCGGGCGGGGCGCGGAGGCCAGCGCGCTGATCGCCGAATCCCGCCTGGTGCTGCGCCGCGCCGGTCTCGAACCCAACATGATGGTCGGCCGCGCGCTGCGCACCGAGGCCGGCGCCGATATCCGGCTGGGCCGCACCGAGGCCGCGGCGCAGTTGATGGAACGCGCCGCCAGCCGCTTCGCCGTGGCGGCACCGGGCGAAAGGCCCGAGGCGGTGACGCTGTTCCTGGCCGGCCAGCAGCGCCTGCGCGGCGGCCGCCGCCCCGAGGCGCTGACCGCCTTCCGTGCCGGCGCCGCCATTCTGCGCGCGCGCCAGATCGGCCTGCCGGTGGGCCTCGTGGTGCCTTACCTTGATGCGCTCGACCAGGAGGCCAACGCCAATCCGGGCCTGGCCGGGCCGCTCCGGGCCGAGATGTTCGGCGCCGCCCAGCTGGCGCAGCGCTCCAGCACCGCGCGCTTCGTCCAGCAGGCCTCCGCGCGCCTGGGTGTCTCGGAAGGCAACCAGGCGGTGCAGGGCGCGGTGCGCGGGCTGCAGGACGTGGATCGCGAATTGCGTGAACTGTTCGCCGAACGCGACGCGGCCGGGCCGCAGAACACCGCGCTCGATGCCCGCATCGCCGCTGCCCAGACGCGCCGTGCGGAGGCCGAGAGCCAGGTCGCATCCGCCGCGCCGGGCTACCGGCAGCTGCTGCTCGCGGCGGTCGATGCCGACAGCGTGGCGCGGGCGCTGGGGCCGGACGAGGCCCTGCTGACCATGCTGCTGGGCCCGCGCGAGGGCTTCGTGATGGTGGTGCGCAACGGCCGCGTCGATGCGCGCCGCGTGCCGCTCGGCGAGGAGGCGGTGGCCGCGCTGGTCACCCGCGTGCGGCGGTCGAGCGAGATCGGTGCCGGCGGCGTGCCGCGCTTCGACGCCGCCGCCGCGCATGAGCTGCACCGGCTGCTGGTGACGCCGCTGGACGATGCGCTGCGCGGCACCGCCACGCTGGTGGTGGCCCCCGATGGCCCGCTGCTCGCGCTGCCCTTCGGCATGCTGCTGGGCCAGCCGGTCCAGGGCGACCCGACCGGCGCCGCCGATTGGCTGATCCGCCGGCATGCCATCGTGCATGTGCCGTCGCCACAGACGCTGGTGACGCTGCGCGCCGCCGGCATGGGCTCGACCGCGCCGCTGCCCTATATCGGCTTCGGCGATTTCGTGCCGCCATCGGGCGCGCAATTCGCGCGGTCCTTCCCGGCCAATCGCTGCGGCACGGATGCACGGCTCGCCGCCGGGCTGGGCCGCCTGCCGGGGACGCGCTCGGAAGTGCTGGCTTCGCGCCAGTTGCTCGGCGCCGCACCGGACCGGGCGATCCTGGGGGCGGAATTCACGCTCGCGAACATGCGGCGGCAGCGGCTGGACCAGTATCGGGTGGTGCACCTGGCCACCCATGCGCTGCTGCCGGGCGAATTGTCCTGCCTGACCGAACCGTCGATCGTCGCCTCCCCGCCCGGGGGCTCGCCTTCGGCGGACCCGGCCTTCCTCAAGGCGAGCGAAGTGCTGGACATCAAGATGGACGCCGACCTCGTGATCCTGTCCGCCTGCAACACCGGCGGACCGGGCGGCGAGGGCGGCGGCGAGGCGCTGTCGGGCCTGGCGCGCGCCTTCTTCTACGCCGGGGCGCGGGGGCTTATGGTCACGCACTGGGCGGTCGACGATGCCGCGGCGGCGCTGACGGTCGCGGATACGCTGCGGCGACAACAGGCGGGGGCCAGTTCCGCGGCCGCGCTGCGCGGCGCGCAGATGCTGATCCTCGACGAGGCAGGGCGCAATCTGCCTGCCGCCTTCGCCCATCCCTACTACTGGGCCCCCTTCGTGCTGATCGGCGATGGCCGGCGGGCCGGCGCGGCCAGCGCGGCGGCACCCGCCGCGGCGCGGCTGTGATGCGCGGGGACGACATTCGCGCGCCAAGCCTGTAGCATGCCCGTGTCACGACTGCCGGACGCCGGAGACCGCCAGGGCCCATGCTGCCAGCCGAGCTGAACCAGAAATACGAGGTGCGTGGCACGCTCGGCGCCGGCGCCATGGGCACGGTCTACGACGCGATCGACCGCATCATCGAACGCCGCGTCGCCATCAAGGTGGTGAAGCGCCCCGCCGAGAACGACGCCGAGGCGGTCGAGGCGCATGCCCGCTTCCGCCGCGAGGCGCAGGCCGCCGGCCGGCTGTCCCACCCCAACATCGTGGGCGTCTACGACTACGGCGAGAACGCCCACGACGCCTGGATCGTGATGGAGCTGGTCGAGGGCAAAAGCCTCAAGGACCGGCTCGACAAGCAGGAACGCTTCACGATCCCCGACATCGTCCGGATCATGGGCGAGGTCTGCGCGGGGCTGGCCTATTCCCACCAGCGCGGCGTGGTGCACCGGGACATCAAGCCCGGCAACATCATGATGACGACCGACGGGCAGGTGAAGATCGCCGATTTCGGCATCGCCCGGCTCGAGAATTCGTCGATGACGCAGGTCGGCACGCTGATCGGCACGCCATCCTACATGGCGCCCGAGCAGTTCCGCGGCGAACCGGTGGATCTGCGCGCCGACATCTGGTCCTCCGGCGTGATGCTGTACCAGCTTCTGACCGGGGAGAAGCCGTTCGAGGGCGGGTTCTCGGCCGTGATGCACAAGGCGCTGCACACCGAACCACCGCCGCCTTCGCAACTGTCGGTGACCACGCCGCGCGGTTTCGACGCGTTGATCGCGCGCGCGCTGGCCAAGCGCCCGGATGACCGCTTCCGGTCGGCCGGCGAATTCGCCGACGCCATTCGCGCCGCCGTCAACGCGCCGGCGGCCGAACCCGCCGGCCTGCCGGGACTGCCCGGGCTGAACGACGACGCCACCATGGTCAGCGCCCGCCCGATCGCCCCCGGGGGGACAGCGCAGCGCCCGGCACCGCCCCCCGCCGCACCCGCGGGCAAGGGCGCGCCGGTCGCGCTGATCGCCGGCGGCGCCGGCGCCCTGGTGGTGGCCGCGGCGGCGGGCTGGTACTTCCTGGCCGGTCCCGGCGCAGGACCCGACCCGGCGCTGGCCGACCGCCAACGGCAGGAACAGGCGGCCGCCGAGGCCGCCGCGCGCTAGGAGGCGGCGCAGGACGCTGCCGCCCGTGAAGCTGCCGCCCGCGACGCCGCCGCGCGCGAACAGGCCGCCCGGACCCAGGCCGCGCAGGAAGCCGCGGCGCGCGAAGCCGCGACGCGCGAGGCCGCCGCCCGCGAACAGGCGCAGCGCGAAGCCGCTGCCCGCGAACAGGCCGCCGCCGGAGCCCAGGCCACCGCGGCACGCGAACAGGCCGCCGCCGAACAGGCCGCGCGCGAGGCCGCCGCCCGCGAGCAGGCCGCGCGCAATGCCGCGGCGCGCGAACAGGCTGCCCGCGAGCGCGCTGCCGCCGAGCAGCAGGCGCGCGAGGCCGCGGCGCGCGAGCAGGCAGCGCGCGAGGCCGCGGCACGCGAGCAGGCGTTGCGCGAACAGGCGGTCCGCGATGCCGCGGCACACGAACAGGCCGCCCGTGATGCGGCGGCGCGCGAACAGGCGACGCGCGACGCCGCCGCCCGGGAGCAGGCAGCCCGCGAACAGGCCGCGCGCGAGGAGGCGCTGCGCCAGCAACAGCAACAGCAGGTCGCGGCGCTCTCCCGCCTCGACATGCGCGCCGCGGCGCAGGCGCTGGCGACCGGCACGCCCTGCTCGCTGATCGCCTGGTCGGCGACCGACCGGACCATGACGCTCTCGGGCGTCGTTCGGCGCGGCGACGACGCGCTTATCCGGCAGAACCTGGCGGCGCGCGGCGTGCCCGAGGACGGGGCACGGCTGACGCTGGCCGCCTTCGACGGGCCCTACTGCCCGGCGCTCGACTTGCTGCGCCCCGCGCTGGGCGCGGCGGGCGTGGCGCCGTCGGTCGAGGTGGTCGGCCGGCTGCCGCTGCAAAAGGGCGAGCTGATGCGCCTCGATGTGCAGATGCCCGATTGGCCGGCGCATCTGTATGTCGCCTATTTCATGCAGTCGGGGCAGGTGGCGAACCTGGTTCCATCGGCGCTGCAGGCAGCCGGGGCGCGGGTGCGCCTGGGCGAACCACAGGGCAACTTCACCGGCTGGGAGGTCGACGAACCCTATGGCACCGACCTCGCCGTCGTGATCGCTTCCGACCGGCCGCTGTTCGGCAATTCGCGCCCGGTGGTCGAGAGCCAGGATGCCTACATGGCAGCGCTCGCGGCCGCGCTGCGCACGGCGCGCGCCAGCGGCACGCGGGTGGTGGTGCGCCCGCTGGTGGTCGAGACGGTGGCGCGGCGCTGACGGGCGGCGGCGGCATGGCCATCACCGCCCGCGCCATCGACATCCCGACCACGGACGGCGTGCTGAACGCATACCTCTATGCGCCGGAAGCCGCGCCGGACGACGCGCCGGCGGTGCTGGTGCTGATGGATGCGCCGGGCCTGCGCCCTGCCCTGCACGGCATGGCGGCGCGCATCGCGGCCGGCGGCTATCGCGCGCTGCTGCCCAACCTGTATTGGCGCGCGGCGCGCGAGGTCGGCTTCGACCGCGCCGCCTTTTCGCGCGAGGGCGATCCGGAGCGCGAGCGCATCTTCACCCTGGCGCGCGGGTATGGGCATGCGCAGTTCCGCATCGACCTGCCGGCGATGCTCGACGCGCTCGCCGTCAGCGCGGCGCGGCCGGCAGCGGCGGTCGGCTATTGCATGAGCGGGCGCTTCGCCTTGCAGGCGCTGGCCGAGCAGCACGACCGTGTCAGCGCCGCGGCATCCTTCTACGGCACCCGCATGGTGACCGACGCCGCCGACAGCCCGCATCTGTGGATCCCGCGGATCACGCGCGGCGAAGCCTATATGTGCTTCGCGGAGCACGACCCCTACATCCCCGACGGCGTTCCCGCGACAGTGAGCGACGCGGTTGCCCGCAGCGGCACCCGCCATCGCATCGAGCACTACCCCGGCACCCATCATGGCTTCGCCCAGCCGGATTCCGGCGGCTTCGATCCGGTCGCGGCGGAGCGGCACTGGGCCGCGCTGTTCGACGTGTTGGGGCGCGTTCCGCGCTGAGGCCGGCGCTGCGGCACCCGAATACCCGAGCCGCGGCGGGAGCGGGGAGAGCGCCCCCTCGGGCCCTCACCAGCGGCACATCGCCTGGCAGCCTGAGGCCGCCAGGCGTTCACCAACGGCGCGGCCCGTTTGGGCACCGCGCCGAGCGGAAGATCAGATCTTCTTGCCGTAGTCCCACATCTGGTAGCCGGTGAACTGGTCGCGGTATCCCGACGTGCGCCAGAAGTCCTTCATGAACTGCTTGAACTTCGGGCGGGTCTCGAAATAGAACTCGCCGAAATTGGGGTCGAAGAACGCGACGTCGTTGCGCCCGACGAAGGCAGCCATGGCGTGCCCGCCGCCCGCGCCCATGATGCCGATCAACAGATAGAAGTTCTGGCCGTTCCACAGGTCGGGGTCGAGGTCTCGGGCCATGCGGGCGCCCATGGAGTTGCCGTTGCTGTAGGAATGGATGTTCTTCATGCGCGAGCGGGCGGCGCCGCGCGGGATGACGCCATGCACCCCCAGGAACCGCTTCGTCGCCGCCGCCTGGAAGTCGTTCGCCTTCTTCTCCCGGCTGGTGAGACGGATCGTCGGGTTGTGGGTCGGGCTCGCGGAGTTCGACGAGACGCCCTCCATGAAGTTGACCATGATATTGCCGATCATGCCCTGACGGACGTTCATGGTTCCCGGCGTGCACAGCCAGTTCCACAGCGACCGGTCGTTGGCGTGCTCGGCGATCCACTTCGCGGACAGCGCCTCGCAGATGCCGCCCTTCGTCTGCGGCATCATCTTGATGAGCGTCGCCGTCGGCTCCAGGCACTGCGAATAGGGCACGTAGCCCCCGCCAGCTTTGGTCGCCGTGCCGCGCACCCGATTGACGAATTCCTGCATCGACATGACGTTCCGCCTCCTTGCTTGCGAAGCGAACCCTATCTGGAATGATCGCACGCATCAAACGTCACGAACGGCCGTTCAGGTGTGCGTCCAAAGGCCGGGAAACCCTTGTTTTCCGTGCCTTTGAGGCCGGAAATCGGCTCTGGTGGAACGGCACCCGGCGCACCCGGCGGCGCCGCCGACTGAAATGGTTCACAGGCGCCTGCGCGGCCGAACGCCACCGCTGCGCACCGTGCATCGATGCGCATTCCGCCGACGCCATCGTGCCGCATGGTCAGCGCATCGACCGGCCGTGATCCGCCGCGGCCCGATCGCCGCGCAAGGCTAGCGCGGCGCGTGTTCGCGCAGTGCCGCGCGCAGCCGATCCGCCCGGTCGTCCGTCAGGCCGGCATGGGCCGGCTGGAAGAAGCGCGGGTCGGGCGTGAAGATGAGGTAGGCCATGGCCTCGTTCATCATCACCTCCTCGATGCCGGGATCGTAGCCCTCGCGCGCCAGGAAGGCGCGGAAGGCGGCGCGTTCGTCCTCCGTGAAGGTTTCGCGCCAGACCTGCCCGACATGCTCGGCGAAGCGGGCATCGGCGAAGAAGTGGCCGTGGCCGATCTCGTGCTGCAGGATCGCCTCGCGCATCGCTGCATCCACCCGCTCCTCGAGCCCGGGCACCGACACCACGGCGAATTCAGCCGGCGCGGGCACCAGCCGGCGGATGCGCGCGACCTCGTCGCGCAGCCAGGCCTCCTCGGCCGTCAGCCGGATGCCGTCGCGCTCGGCCAGGGCAAAGAAGCGTTCGAGGTCGCGGCCGCGGTAATTGTGCCCGTAGTAGTAGGTGCCCGGCGTGTCGCCGGTGCGCGCGATCGCGGCCGCCAGTTCCGTGTCGTCGAGCACCCGGTCGCGCGGCAGCCCGGCCTTCTCGACCAGCGCGGCGGTTCGATTGAAGGCCGCGCCCTGGCGGTCGAGATTGGGGAAATCCGCAACGAAAATCCGCGGATTGGCGTCGAGGCGGAACATCGTCGGCGCGCTTGTGCGATGCGCCAGGATCTCCGCCTGGGTCGCGATGGGCGGGCCGAGCGCGGCCGCCTGGCGCTGCACGGGCGTCGTCCCGGGCGCCGGCGTGGACAGGCTCGGGCGTTCGGGCTTCGGCGGCGGCTCCGGCACACCGGAGTCGCGCCACCACCAGACCCCGCCCGCGACACCGACGGCCGCGATCGCGGCAGCGCCGAGGATCAGCGGCACGCCCCGCGCGCGCACCGCCGACGGGCCTGGCATGGCCCGTGGCGCGACGCTGGGCGAAGCGATGCGGACGGTCGGGTCGCTGTCCGTCACCGCAGCGCCGTCAGCTACCGATGTTGACGACCTGCACGCGCCGATTGCGGGGGCTCGACGTTTCGTCCGGCGTCGGCACCAGCAACTGGGTCTCGCCCAGGCCCACGGCCACCAGGCGGTTCGGTGACACGCCGAACTTCGCGACCAGGTAGTCGCGCACCGCGGCGGCGCGGCGTTCCGACAGCGCCTGGTTCGAGGCCGGGTCGCCGACCGTGTCGGTATGCCCCTCGATCCGGAACCGGAAGGCGGCGAGGTCCTGCGACGACAAGGCACGGCCGAGCGGCGCAAGCGCGCGCTCGCCCTCGGGCGTGATCACCGAGGATCCGCTCGCGAAGGTGACGGTGATCGAGGCCGAGGGCGCGTCGGCCGTGGTCTCGCGCACCGGCGGGCGGACGACGGCGGGTGTTGGCCGCGACGTCGTCGTGGGGCTCACGCTCGGTGCGCCGGGGCCGGCGAGGCCGGGCGAAGGCGTGGGCGCTGCGGGCGGCTGGCCGAAGACCGGCGCCGGCTGCACGGGCGCGGAGGGCGGCGGCGCGCCCTCGACATTGCCGGGCACGCGGATGCCGCGGGTCTGGCCGCCGGCCTGCGGGCGCAGCCGTTCGATCAGCTGCAGCGCCGCCGGGTCGGACTGCGCGAAGGCAGCCGGGGCGCCGGTGGCAAGGACCAGCGCCGCGGCGCCGGCAAGGAGTAGCGAGCGGGTCATGGGCGGACCTCCTTCAATCGCGAGAAGAATATCATGTCGGCGCCGAACGTGCATGCGAAGCGGTTCGTAGAGGGTGCACGCCGCGCCATCGCGCTCCAACCTGGACGCGATCGCGCGCGGCGGCAATTCCCCAACCTTGCGGGGGCGCCGCCGG